>ENA-UOOE01003217-UOOE01003217.1-fermentation-metagenome-genome-assembly--contig:-NODE-3217-length-10579-cov-329.612695_pt1 | contig 10579 bp, 12 predicted proteins | sample MGYA00245776_ERZ724021 | MGnify/ENA primary metagenome ERZ724021 (study PRJEB28704, sample SAMN03018321) | fermentation metagenome | biome: anthropogenic terrestrial biome; feature: soil...
ACGCCGGGACTGGGATTTGAACCCAGGACGAGCGAATGCTCAACAGGATTTCGAATCCTGCGCCTTACCTGACTAGACTATCCCGGCATGCAACATGATGGTTAATTGATAGTTCTATTTAGAATACGTTACTATTTATAATATTATTTAAAATAATCCAACTTAAAATTCAAGCTTAAAAATTAATTTTGAATTAAAAAAAGGAATTACGGGGCTTTAAAACTTATCGTACCTTGATAACAGGTAACCTGACCTCAGTTAGGAGTTCTTCCTCTGAAACCATGTTGGGATCGTTGAGGTAAACCTCTGTTATGGGTCCAACAATATCGTAGCCGTTGTCCACTGCGTACTGTGCCACTGCATGGATCACAGGTCCAACGTTTGTGTAAGGTCCCTTGTGGGTTGCTGCAAGCACCGTGTGTTCTGGTATGTCCTTGAATCCCAGCGCATCTTCCCTAGACATCTCATCTTCAACTGAAAATCCGATTTCATACTGAAGTTTATCCTCAGGCACGTCTTCAGGACTGTTGAAGTAGGTTCCATAGACTGTTCCAGTCATTTTAAGGTTCTTCTTCATGATTAATTGTCCCACTTCCTGCATGTGCTCTGGGATCTTTTCATAACTGCCACTGTAGGGTATGTAAGCTACTTTTGATTGTTCAATCCTTTTTTCAGTTATTTCCATCTTAAACTCTCCTAGTTTTACTTTAGTTCTCTTTGACTAATAACCATTGTGAATTAACTGTAAAAGACTGTTCCAGCGTAGCATGAAATTTTCTAAAAGGAGGGAGGGGTAAAATTAGTATTAAAGTTAAAAATAATACTTCATATATTTTTTAGGTAACGCTTGGATGCCTGTTGGTATTGAGGGTTATGGCACTATCTGCAGAATTCTGCAGGGCTATGCTGAAACCTGGTTGAGCTCCAATCACAATTGTTTTTTTACCATTTTCCTTTGCTATGTTTATAAGTGGGAAAAAATCAACATCTCGAGTCATAAGCGCGATTATATCTATATTTGGATTATGGATAAGTTCGTATGCTTCCACAGCTATGTGAACATCTGTTTCTCCTGAAACTATAGTTGGTGAGAAACCCTCATTTGTAACTGCTTCTATGAGTTTACCTGAAGCATACTGGTTTAAAAAAACCTTTGCAACCCTTATACTCCCATATTGGCTTATTATTTTCCTCACAACATCAAGATGGCAGTCAAATTCTTTTCGAAGCATGTTTGGGCCATCTACAAGAAGTCCAACATTCTTTCCATCTCGCCCATCTAAACGTGGCAGGCGATCCTTCAATGAATTGAATTTTTCTAAGTTAGCCATTTTTTCATCTCCATGATGCTCAAAGTTTCAATAAATTTTACCTTGAACATAAGTGAATGTACCTTTCTATTATTAACAAAGAATAAGTACCTATGCCTAAATCAGACCCAAATTTATACTAAATTCCGCCAAAAAATCCATAAAAAATTAAAATACATAACAAAACTCTCTCTTTTTTTTAAAATGGGAATCATTTTCTTGATGGGATCTCAAATGTAAGATATTTATGTCTTGCCACGATATAATTTAATAATATATACTTTAGGATCAGTGATTGTATGGATGAGAAGGTTGATGAAGCCATTGAATGGTGGAACAAATTAAACAAAACTCTTCACTTAAAACATCATGAAGCAGCAAAAAGATACAATTTAAGCTTGGAACAATTTCATTTACTTCTGGAACTTGAAGAGATGGAGCATGAGATAACTGAGGATGTACTTCAGATAGGTCCAAGTGTGGGAGAAATAGCAATTCGAAAGGGCTGTGCCCCCCACACCATATCCGAGAGGTTAAGTAGACTGCAAAAAAAGGGACTTGTTGACAGGGTTAAAGACCAGCATGACCTCAGAATCAGCAGAATAATTCTCACAAAAAAAGGGAAAGGAATCATAGATCAGATAAGACATGAATCCCGGGACATATTTCTCAAAAACCTGTTTGAAAGTATGGATGCAAATTCACTCAACGACCTAGTTGAAGGCCTCCGGGAACTCATGAAAAAGCTGGAATGAATGAGATAAACTCTAAAAAATTTGAACCTAATTGAAGGATAAAACATGGACCAGACGATTTACAAAACAGATATTGCAAGAAGATCCTATGAAAACCGTTACAAAATAATGACTGTGGTTTTAACTGCAGTTTTTATGGCAGTTTTAAACACCAACATAGTTAACGTTGCCCTTCCAACCATAACAAGTTTTTACAATGTTTCAGTTGGACTCTCACAGTGGATAATTACAGGTTATCAGGTTACAGCAACCATAACACCCATTGTATTTGCAAAATTATCAGACAGACTGGGAAAATCAAGGATATTCCTAATTGGGCTTTTGATATTCACAATCAGCTCCTTTTTATGTGGAATTTCAACATCACTACTTGAACTCATCTTCTTCAGGATAGTTCAGGCACTTGGAGGTTCCATGATCATGAGCATCAACCTTGCAATTCTAATGCAGATATTTCCAGGCCCAGAACGTGGAAAGGTTATGGGATACTTCACAGCCATAATAGGATTCGGAATGATAATAGGTCCAACAGTCGGAGGAATATTAGTTGACACACTGGGCTGGACATATATATTCTTTGTTAACCTACCAATAGGAATACTGTTACTTTTACCAACCTTAAGATATCTTAAAATAGAAGAAAAAATTACCAGAAAAGGCTACGAGGATTATACTGGATCCATACTCTTCATGATATTCATTGGAAGCTTCTTCATGATCCTGAACACCCTATCCAACACTCCAGTTGATGCAAAGGCTGCAGTAATTTACACTGGAGTTTTCATGGCATCAATCACTACCTTTGTGTTGCGTGAGATCAGGGTTGAAAAACCTTTTCTGGACATATCCGTGTTCAAGATAAGGAGTTTCACGTTTCCCAACATCAGTTTGGTGCTTTACTTCACAGCAACCTTCATAATGGTTCTTATTCAGCCATTTTACTTCGAAGGAGTCATGGGATTCAGCCCTTCAAAGGTTGGAATATTGGCTGCTGTAATGCCCCTTGCAATGATGATAAGTTCCCCTGTAAGTGGAAGGATTTACGACAGCCTGAAACTTCAGAATAAATCCTGGATCGTTGGAAACTACGCGATGCTGGGCATAACACTAATGGGAATTGCATATTTCCTATGCGGATATGGATTCCAAAATATAAACCTTACACTGATAGTGGCAAGTTTTTTACTTGCAGGAATCTGTCGTTCAATCTTCCAGGGCCCGAACAATCTGGATATCATGGCTGCACTTCCACCAGAGAGGAGTGCCCTTGCATCCAGTATAACAGTGACCAATCAAAGTTTTGGATTGGCCCTGGGTACTGCAATGGGCACTTTACTCCTTTCTGTACTTCTCTTTGGGGCAGGTTACTCTGGAGACGTTGTGGGTGCAGGTGCAGGTCTTTTGAAGGGTGTTTGTGGAACCATCATGTACATAAGTTCAGCACTCTGTTTTGTAGGAGCTATTTTATCATATAAACGTGGTTTGAGACGTTCTGCAAACTGAAATTCATTTTAAAAAAAAAATACTCAGAATTTTGAAGAACAATTTTTTTTCATTTTTTTTGATCTGAAAAGTTGTAAACTATAAATATGTGATTGACTAATCAGTCTAATACTTGGAAGTAACGAGGTGATGATGTGAAGGAGAAAGAACTGAAAATAATGAATGCATCCATTAAACTCTTCGTTGAGCGAGGATTTCATGGAACTTCAACTGCAGAGATCGCAAAAAGTGCTGAAGTTGCAACAGGCACCCTTTTCCACTACTTCAAAACCAAAGAAGACCTTATAAACCATCTGTACCTCTACTCAAAGGAAAGTCTTCTGGACTCTGTTAGTGGATGTTACAGCGATAAAAATTCCTTCCGCAAAAATATCCAGAACGTGTGGATGAATCTAGTAAATTTTGGTATTGAAGAATCTGAGAAGTTTCATTTTATCCTTAGTTTCCATTGCTCACCATACATAACCTACCTAACAAAAAAAGAGGTTGAAACTAAATTTGAAAGTGTTTTTGAAGCTTATAAAATGGGACTTGAAAAACAGGAGATCAAAAAAGCATCCTACGAAATGCTCACAGATTACCTCTGGGGAAACGTTGTGGCTACAGTTGACCACTTTGAGAAGTACCCTGAAAGGTTGAACAAAGAAAATTTGAAACTGGCATTCGAACTATTCTGGGGTGGAATTTCCAAATAGACAGTTTTTAGAGAATATTTGTAGAGAATAATTATCAATTTCAAAAAATTTCAATTTAACGAATAATTACAATTATGAGGTTTAAAAATGCAGAAAAGAACCATCACAAAAACAGGTCAGGAAATCTCAGCATTAGGATTTGGTGCAATGAGACTTCCCACCAAAAACGGCAGGATCAACAAGGAAGAAGCTAAAAAAGAGATATTTTATGCCATAGACAATGGTGTGAACTTCATAGACACTGCCGTGCCTTACCACGGTGGTGCAAGTGAATCTTTCCTGGGTGAGATACTCTCTGGAGAGTACAGGGACCGGGTGAATATTTCAACGAAAATGCCGCCGTGGTCTGTTAAGAAATACGAGGATATGGAGAATATTCTGGACAAACAGCTTGAAAAACTCCAGATAGAACGTATCGATTACTACTTCATCCACAGTCTCGGTAGGGGAAGCTACAAGAAACTTGAAGATCTTGGAGTTTCAAGGTTCCTTGACAAGGCCAAAGCAGATGGGAAGATCAGGTATGCTGGTTTCTCATTCCACGATAACCCTGAAGCATTCAAGGAAATTGCAGACGCCTACGATTGGGATGCCTGTATGATACAGTACAACTACATGGATGAGGAAAATCAGGCAGGAAAGTCTGGTCTCGAGTACGCTGCCTCCAAAGGTATGGGTATTTTTATTATGGAACCCCTTAAAGGAGGGCACCTCGCAGGTGATGTGCCTGAAAGGACCTTGGAAATATGGGAACGTGCTGAGGTTAAAAGAAGTCCTGCAGACTGGGCCCTCAAGTGGGTGCTGAACCATCCCGAGGTTACATGCTTACTGTCTGGAATGAACAGTCAGGAACAAGTTGAGGAAAATCTGAAGGTTGCAGGGGAAGTTCAGCCAAACTCCCTAACCCCGGAAGAGTTGAAACTCTACGCAGAGGTTAAAGAGGTTTACAAGGATCTTACAAAGGTTGACTGCACAAGCTGCGGTTACTGCATGCCATGTCCAGTTGGTGTGGATATTCCCGGGTGCTTTGAAATCTACAACAACAAGTACATGTTCAATGACAAACGTGCACCCTTTTCATATCTTATACGTATGGGCGGAGTTATGAGCGGTAACGAATCAAATGCCGGGCTCTGTATAGACTGTGGTAAATGCGTCAGGGCATGCCCACAGAAGCTGAACATCCCAGAGCTTTTGGAAAATGTTTCAAGTGAACTGGAGGGCCATGGATTCAGTTACAAGGTAAAATTTGGAAAATCCGTTGTTATGCCCCTGATGGATGCGTTCATAGCACTGCAGCATCGGTTTTCAAGGACTTCATCTAAAAACTGAAATCATCCCCCATCCGTTTTTTGGATTTTTTAAGGGGTTAATTTTAAATAATTAACATTCAGCGTTTTTTAATCCTTTTTTAAATTTTTATATTTATTGTAACCATTTTGCAGCTCTTTACTGCTCTTTTCTACACCATGACCTGGAAGAAAAATCTTAGAATCTGTTTTCAGAAGTTTATCCCAACTTTCAATCAGTACACCTACATCATCTGCAAATGGTGGGAAAACAGAGCCTCTGAAAACTCCAAAGACGGTATCACCAACCAGTGCCACTTCATCATCCACCACAACACTCAAAGAACCTGGAGAATGTCCGGGGGTGTGGATAATGTATGCATCAATTCCAAACTCATTCAGACAAAATGTTTCATCCACTTCAACATCTGGATCCACGGATCTGTAGTTGTAACGTGAAACCAAACTTCTTCCGCCCCATTTTAACATTTCAACTGAATTAACCAGGTATTTGGAGAGGAAGTTGGTTCCATGTGGCAGTGGAGTGTTTCCCTTCATCAAGTGCTCTGCCTCACTTCTTTGGACGATTATTTTCCCAAGATATTTTTCTTTCAGGGCTGAGGCATTTTCAACATGATCAAAATGGGTGTGAGTAAGTACAATAGCTTTAAGACCATTTCCATCTGTTAAACTATCGAGTTTTTGATTTAACTTTTTCCATGAACTGGTTCTACCGGTATCCACAAGAACATGATTATTACCCTTTGAAATCAAAAAAGCGTTGCTTCGACCATTCAAAACCTGGTGAACCCTATTTTTTCCATTTGTGATCCATTTTTTCATGTTTTTCATCAACCTAATTTAGGTTTTATCCATTTACGCACCCATTTAACCTTTATGCACCTATTTAAATCTTTTATAAACGATTCACAGTCCTTTTTTCATTTACCCACTTTTATTACCCATAATACTTAAAAAACTTTTCAAAATCCCTCCAAAGACCATATCATCACATAAACCTACTTCTAATTACCATGACCCCTGTAAAAAAAGAACAGACGGCTTACAATTGAGAACAAACAGAATATTATCAATGATATCATTAAAATCTGTCTTACAAGAGTTTGAGGTAGTAGAAGTGATAGAACTATCATCCCCATTAGGAAAGCCCCCATATATTTGCCCACTGGATCGTAAACTGGAGTTTCAAGCCCAGACGTCGCAATGAATAGACTGAACATGGTGATAATGAGTACCAAAACCAGAGGGTCGTACCAGCCCACAAGTACGTATGCAGAAAAACATGCCATTATAAGAACAAAATCCGCTGCCACGTCCATATAAGCTCCTGCATTTGAGATTGCAACCATTTTTCTTGCAACGTAACCATCCAAGAAGTCTGTAAAACATGCAAAAGCAAATATGATAATGGATAAGGAGTATAACCCTTTGAAAAATGTGAAAACAAACACTGGAGCTATTAAAAACCGTGTGGAACTTATTCCTGATGGTATGAATGATCTCATGAACATTTTTTTCTCCAAAAAGGTTGAAAACAATTCAAAAACGAATGGAATTTAAACTTAAGGTTACCTTTCATTTTTAGCCACCAGATCTCGAGCCCATTCCTTTATTGCATCCCAGTCACGGTAATCATGGCGTTTAGTGGCATCAATGCCCTGTTTTTCCAGTTCTTTTTTGATGAAACTCCTTGTGAATTTGTACATCAACCCGTGTTTGGCTTCTGGATCGTAGACACTTCCAAAGAGTCCTGTGGCAACGGGTTCATTCAGGAGGTTATTCATGGCCACAACATCAAGGTACTTTTCCTGTCCCTCTGCACGACTTTTCTCCTCATTGGCAGCACCGCAGGAAACAAAAAGCGCCACTTTTTTACTGGAGAGAGTTTCTTTGTTGTTTTTAAGGAAGTTAAGTGCATTTTTGGTCCATTTTCCCATTTTTATCCCGCTTCCCACAACAACAAGGTCGTATGGATTTGCATCAAAGTTTTTAAGACCTTTTGAATCCACTAGATCCACTTCAGCCCCTTCCTCTTTCATAACCTTGCTCATTTCTTCTGCAATTTCTGCAGCTGTACCGTATCTTGTTCCATACACAATCAACACTTTCATTTAAATCCCCAACTTTAAATCAATTTTTTTAACTTTATTCCTCGATTAATTGACAGATTATTTTTATTTTTTATTATAAATTATATTTTGATTTTTATATGACTTTTAAAGGTTTATATAACTTTTAAATGTTCTTAGAATCTTTATATAACTTTTCAGATGATCTTTCAAGTTTTCCCATAATTTCAAATAAATTTTTAACTTCTCCATCGTCCAGGGATTCGAAGATTGCAGACACTGATTCAACATCTTCTCCATTTCTTCCCTCCCAGTATCTTTGAGATTTCTCTGTGAATTTTAACCGGAGTATACGTTTGTTGCTTTTATCTCGTTCGATTTTTAAGAATCCTCTTGCCTCCAATCTGGTGGCCAGTTGTTTAACGTTTTGGTGTGTGGTACTCATTGCTTCTGCCACTTCCTGCATGGATGGGTCATGTTTGAATGCATTTCCCATCACCACCATCATCAGCCACTGCTTGGTTGTTATTCCATCCTGAGCAAATTCCTTGTTGATTATGTAGCCCCATCTCTGCTGTACCAAAAATAAAACTACCAGAATGTATTTTTCCATTTCAAGTCTTTCCAAGCTGAACTCTGCCTTTAATTCCTCTGGTTCTTTCATTGTAATTCCTACTTTAATCTAATTCCAAGTCTTTGAAGTCGTGCAAGTTTCCATGAATTTTTTTATAGAATGCAGTTGTAATTACAACTCCTGCAAGGGTCATCACCACGAAGAAAAGTGCCTGTCCCACTGCAACGTCCACACCGTTTCTTGCCATGAAAAATATCATGGAAAGTATGGCTGTTCCAAGGAGGGACACCTTTACAAGGAGTATTGAAACAAGTGCATAGCCCCATCCTTTGCCCTTTAAGGTCATGAGCCCTGCAATAAACGCAACTGGAACGAGGACTCCCAGATCCAGAGCCTGAATCACCAGGGTTGTGTAAGTTTCAAGTGCAGCAGGTGCCGTACCATTTAGAAGTGATCCCAATATCATTGAAAGCCACATACCTGCAAGTAGCAAGCCCATGATTATTGGAAATACACCTGCTACCTTTAGGGTAACTCCAGTAGAGACGCTTTTTTTAATCGTTTTAACATCCATTGAAAACAGCCCATAGAGGAACGTGTAAAGAGATACTGAGAAAAGTGCCACGTAAACCAGGAAAAGTTGGTTGTAGGATGTCAAAAAGGACATGGAGGCATAGGAGTAAATGAAGTAGAAGATAGTTCCCATCCACATCAGGTAGCCCCGGAGTGAAGCTCTGGATATTAGGTACATCGATACCAGAAGTAAGGGAACAACCACAATTAGGGTTATCAAATCTTGACCCATCATCTGGGCCACACCTGAAACTGTGTCATGTTTGTAGAGGCCCTTCCAGAACAGGCCGGATGCAGTTGCAAAAACCGCCAGAATGCCAATAACCATTGAATTTATGTATATTATTTTTTTATCCATTTTTCATCAGCCCATAGGTAATATATTACATGTTAATTTAGGTAATATATTACCTAATATATAAAGTTTTGGCCACAATTCAGAATAGTTCCATTTATGTGAAATTTTTTACACATGAAGTGTAGGTCTAAACGTCATGACAATGAAAATAAACCCCATGTTAAAAAAAGTAATAGCTATAAAAAAAGAAAATAATAATTATTTTTCTTTTATAACCAGTGTGTGGGCTGCACTGTCACCTAAACGCTGGTTCTTATCGCTTGAGTGGATCAGAAGGATTGCAATAAGGTAACATAAAAAACCGTCTATTATCCTCAGGATGTTCCTTACAAAACTCTTGGTGTAATCCATTACCTCTAGGTTTTCCTCTCTTACAACACGTATGTGAAGAATTCTCTTTCCAATGGTCTGACCTCCACCAAGAGGTCCCTCTAAAAGGATGAAATAACCAAAGTATAGTAAAAACCACACCAAATAACTAGCAACTACAAATGATGTGTCACTGGTGGACAGACCTCCCAAAACAGACATAATCCCCATTACAGTTACTACAAGAAAAAGCAGAACACTTATTATCAGGCCATCTATGAAAAAGGCAACGATTCTATCACCTAAACCTGCCAACTCAACTCCAGATCCAAGTTCCGCCCCACATTTTTGACAGAATTTGGCATCAGATATATTACTTTCTCCACATTCATTACATAACATTTTAACACCATTCTAAGATTAGAGGAAAAGTAATATAAAGCTTTCTTTCCATTGTGTCAATTAAGGAAGGTGTAATTTTAAAATATAAAAGAAAAAATTTAATTTTAGTATGGCTGAAGGTTGGATCAATAAAATTACTTTTTCACCACAGGAAACTGAACCTCTGTGAGAAGCTCTGATTCTGGAACCTCATCTGGACTGTTGAGGTATATCTCTTCCACAGGCCCTGCAATCTGGTAGTTGTTTTTAGCTGCATACTCAAACAAGCTGCCGTATACCGATGCTGCCTCTCCGTAGGGGCCTTTGAACACTGTGGACACAGCTTCGTGTTCTGGAACGTTTTTTATCTGAATGTCACCTTCTGGTTCCAAATCTCCAAGGAATGCTGCTCCAACTTCCCATTCCAGTTCCTCTGGTGGCACTTCGTGGGGGCTGTTGAAGTAGGCACCATAGACTGGAAGTTCTATCTGAAGCTTCTGTTCCATCAGAAATCCCACTACCTTTCCAAGGAGTTCCGGGATCTTCTCGTAGCTGCCTTTGTGGAATATAAAGGCTGCCTGATACTCTTTTACCTTTTTTATCTCTATCTTCATAGTTACACGTCCAAATGTTAAAAAGGGTAGCACGTATTGTGGGGGCAATCGTGCTGTATGATAGTTTAGTATGAAGTACCTTCTAGTTTTTGGGAGCGTGTGGGAAGTAAAAAAATAGGCCTTTGATA
>ENA-UOOE01003219-UOOE01003219.1-fermentation-metagenome-genome-assembly--contig:-NODE-3219-length-10577-cov-5.284452_pt1 | contig 10577 bp, 10 predicted proteins | sample MGYA00245776_ERZ724021 | MGnify/ENA primary metagenome ERZ724021 (study PRJEB28704, sample SAMN03018321) | fermentation metagenome | biome: anthropogenic terrestrial biome; feature: soil; material...
GGATACCTGCCTTACACGCGCGCCAACGTGATGACCCAGGCCTTCAAAATGCTGGGCGACCGGTACGGCTGGGGCGGGATGCTGAACTCCAGGGACTGCTCCGCCTTCACGTTCGAGATTTATCGCTGCTTCGGGTTCCAGCTTCCCAGAAATTCCGGCGCGCAGGCGCTGATCCCGTGCAAAACGTATGATTTCGACGGCAAGGCCACCAAGGAGCGCCAGAAAATACTGGATCAGCTCAAGCCGGGTTCCATCCTGAATCAGCCCGGGCACATCACCCTGTACCTGGGCAAAGTCAACGGCCGTTACTATGTGATCGACGATACGGGCGGATTCGCGCCGGCGGGGAACAGCACGCCGGTGAGCGCCAGAATCCGCACCGTCGTGGTCAACGAGCTGGGCGTCCGCCGGGCGAACGGCGTCACCTGGCTGGATTCCCTGCTGAAGGCGAAAGAGATCGGGACGCCGCAGTAAATTGCTTTCCAGCGGCCATCCGATCGGGAAAGAAGGAGAGATATGTCTTTTATTGATATGCACTGCGATACGATTTCCGAGTTGATGAAAAACGGGAAATCCCTGTATTCCAGCGATATGGAAGTCAGTATTGAAAAAATGAAGTTGTCGGATGTTTTCTGCCAGTTCTTTGCCATGTTCATCCGCATGAGCGAATTCGATTCGCCGGACGAGGCGTATGAATACCTCAAGAAAATGCACGCTTCCTATGAAAAGCAGATGCGGGAAAACCGGGAGGAGATCCGGCCCGCCCTGTGCGCGGCGGACATCAGGAAAAACCGGAAGGACGGGAAGATATCCGGCATCCTGACGGTGGAGGAAGGCGGCGTGATCGACCGGGACCTGAGCCGCGTTCAGGAGCTGTACGAGATGGGCGTGCGCCTGATCACGCTGACGTGGAATTTTGAAAATTCCCTGGGATTCCCGAATTCCGACGATCCCGCCATGATGAATGCCGGCCTGAAGCCCTTCGGCAAAGAAGTGGTGGAGCGCATGAATGAGCTTCACATGCTGATCGACGTTTCCCACCTGTCCGACGGCGGATTCTGGGATGTGGCCGAGCTGAGCCGGGGGCCCTTTGTGGCCTCTCATTCCAACGCCCGGTCGGTGCGGAATTTCCGCCGGAACCTGACCGACGACATGCTGCGCACACTGGCCGAAAAGGGCGGCGTCACCGGCATCAACTTTTTCCATAAGTTCCTCGGGGAGGACGGCAAGGGCAGCGTGGCGGATATGATCCGGCATATCCGCCATGTCAGGAAGGTCGCCGGGATCGATGCGATCGCCCTGGGCAGCGATTTCGACGGATTCGCCGGGCCCTGCGAGATCCGGAACTGCGCCCAGTTCGGCAAGCTGACGGACGCTTTGTCCGCGGGCGGCTTCACCGATGAGGAAATCGAAAAAATCTGCTGGAAAAACGCGCTCCGGGTGATCGAGAGCGTGCTGTAACGGAAGCCTGGCACGGAAAAGCGGCGGGGATCCGGGATTGCTCTCCCGAATTCCCGCCGCTTTTTGTTCTTTTCCGGATTATGGCGGGGAAACGGCCGGCCGGATGCGGCTGGCGGATCAGCCCAAAATTCCGACGGTTCATTGTTTTCACCTAATTTTCAGCAAAATACAAACGATTTTTATTAAATCAAACAATTTTGCGAATCCTAGTAAATCCAACTTAATCTGACAATATTTGCTGTCGTGTTTCCTTATAATAATACTTAAATTGTTTACTTGAAAGGATGTATCAATAAAATGGAAAAGATCGTCATCGAGAAGAAGCTGCTGGAAAGGAAGCTTGCTCAATCGGAACAGGGGAGATTTATCGAACTTTGTATCGTGCCGGCTCAAACCGACTGTGGGGAAAACAATCCTGCTTTTCTCCACATTGCTTCCATACATAATAACGGGTTTTATGAAGATATGGAAACAATTGATGAATGCCTTCCCGAACTGGTGATCCCAAAAACAGCGTAATTACGCGGAGCACAGTCCCCGATGAACGGCGGGGATCGTTTTTTGCATGCCCTTTCCGCCCTTCTGAACGATGAAAGAAAATGGATCGGTAAGACGGCTGCGGAGCCGGCAGGGCAGAAAAAACAGGCATCCATGCGCATGACGCGGGCGGATGCCTGTTTTTTTGCAAGGAGCAGCGGAGCGGTTCCGGTCCGTTCCGAGCTTTCAAACCGGAAAAGAAGGGGAGAAAAAACGGCGAGGGGGCCCTGTACCTTGGTGCAGGGCCCCCTCTCGCTTACTATTTTAGCAAGGTCCGGTCATATGATTTCCTCTTTCAGCGCGTCGATAATATTCTCTTTTTTGACCTTGGCGCTCGAATAGAGCATGGTGGACCCCACGATGATAAAGATGAGCACGACAGCGATGCCGTAGCTTGCCCACGGCAGGGAAAAGCCGGTCTCGAATACGTCCGCCTGCATGCGGTGCAGCAGCAGGGAAACGGCGACGCTGATGGGGAGGCCGTAGGCCAGTGCTTTTAAGCCGTAAAAGAGGCTTTCGAAGCGGATCATTTTGTTGAAGCTCTTCGGCGTCATGCCAACCGAGCGCAGCATGGCGAATTCGCGGCGCCGCAGGGCGACGTTCGTGGTGACCGTATTGAAAATATTGGCGATGCAGATGAGGCTGATCAGGATGATGAACCCGTAGATGAAAATGCCGAGCACCAGCATCATGTTGCGTTCGCTTCGGGCCTGGGCGGCGACGTTGAACACATACGTTCTGCCCGTAACGCTCTGCGTGATCGCCTGAATCCGTGTTTCGAGCGCATCCGTGTTTTCACAGGAGACAAACAGCTGCTGAAAGCTCGGGTTTCCGTTGGAATCGATGCTTTTCAGGCTGCCGGGGAGGCTGTCGAAAACCTTCCGGCTCACCACCGCCGAAACGCCGTCGAGCGAGGAAACCAACACGCCCATGGGCCGCCGGTCGGTGAGCAGGCCCGCTTCCAGCTCCGCGCTTTCGCTCGTCTTGTCGGAGGAAAAGCGCAGCTTTGTACTCGGCTTGATGGAGAGAAGCCCGCCGGCCGCGCGTTTCCCGTTGAAATAAGCCTGCCCGTAGTTGATGAGGATCATTCTGGGATGGCCGGGGTCCCGGTACTCCTGAGGATCGGCGCCCAGGCCGGCCGCATAGCGGTCGAAGGCTGCGTCGTCGAGGCAGTAGAGCGTCGCGCGCAGGGAATAGTCTTTTCCGTCGGGCGCGTAGAGCCGCCGGACCAGGCCGGAAAGCTGGGAATTCTTCATCCGGAACCGACCGTCCGCTTTCTCCGCCGCGGCTGTTTCCTTCACACCCTCCAGCGAGGCGATTTTTTCGTTCGCCTCTTTTGCCTCTCTATCCGGCACATTGGTATAAGATACCGCAAGGTCGAAATTGTAGCCGGTTTCCACGGCGCCGGAGGCCCGGGTCATCTCTTCGGCGTAATAGGAGACGGTCAGGAACAGCACCAGGCTGATGATGAGCGACAGGACGGTCGCGCGGTACTTTCCCCGGCTGCGCTTCAGGTTTTTCAGGGCAAGCTCGCCCTCAAAGCCGAACAGCGCGCGGGTGAGGCGCGAGGTCTTTACCGTCCTGCGGGTGAGCCTGATTTCCTTCGTCTGCCGGATCGCGTCGATGGGCATGATCCTGGAGGCGCGCCGCGCGGGGATCCAGACCGAAATGAAGATGGTCAGCACGGCCAGAACGGCCGCCGCCGCAACGGACGGGAGCGAAACGTGCAGCGAAAGGCCCTCTGCGGAGGAAAGATGGGTGAAACTCCCCATCAGCGGGCGGATGGCCGAAAGCGTGACGCCGATGCCGGCGATTCCCGCCAGTATGCCGGCGGGAATGCCGACGATCCCCATCAGAAAGCCCTCGAAATAGACGCTGCGGCGTTTCTGCCGCTTGGTCGCGCCCACGCTCGCCAGCATGCCGAGCTGGCTGACGCGCTCGGAGATGGAAATGGCGAACGCGTTGTAGATGAGCGACACGGAAGCGATCATGATGATGACGATGAAAACCGCGGCGAATCCGTAGATCGCGTTCTGCGCGCTGTCGTTTGCGACGATGCCGCTGTAGCGCAGGAGCTCGGTGTTGTATTTGATATGGGAGTCATCCAGCCCCGCGCTTTTTGCGAGCGCCCCCACATCCTGGAAGAAGCGGTGGTTCAGTTTGCCCGCCAGCAGGGTGACCGTCACCTTGTCATCCGGCTTCAGGCCGCCCGCATCCAGAAAGCTGATCGCCGTGTAGCCGGGCGCCCAGGCGGGCTCGAAATTGGGGCGCTTGATGATCCCCACCACCGTGTAGGTTCGCTTCTGCCCGGGCACGAACGATTCGCCGCCCCCCGAGCCGTCGGAGGCTTTCTCCTGATAAGGGGCCGACTGCCCGAGGGAAACCCCATCCGGGCTCATGCGCTTTCCGGTTTCCAGTGTGAGCTTGTCGCCCACTTGACACGTTATGCCTCCGTTTGTCTTCAGATGCTGCGAAAGCACAAGCTCGCCGCCGTTTTGCGGCATGCGGCCCTCGACGAGCGCGGTGGGAAAGCTTCGGCTGCTGTTTCCATCGAACTCACTGAGGAACAGGTAAGGCCTGTTTTCGTTTTTGGAGCCCGAAAGCCGCGCGTATCCCACGTCGCGGCTGAGGGAAATTCCACTGACGAAGCCGGCTTTCTCAAAGGCGGAAACATCCCGCATCCGCACATCCGAAATCTGGGCGTGCCAGTCGCCGTCGTCGGCGATGGCCTCGTTGCGCATCAGCTCCGTGAAGGAAGCGCAGAAGGCGGATACGGCGGAGAGCATGGCCGTGGAAAGGATGATGCCGATCAGCGTGACGGCCGTCCATTTTCGGTTTGCCTTCATGCTGCGCAGGGTAAAACGGCCCATCACATTCATTTCCGGATCACCTCGTCCTTCGCAATGCGCCCATCCTCGATGGAAAGGATGCGGTTGGCCTGAAGCGCGATGTTCCGGTCATGCGTGATCAGGATCAGCGTCTGGTTGTATTTTTCGTTGGACATGCGGAGCAGGCGCACGATATCGGCGCTGTTTGCGCTGTCCAGGTTGCCGGTCGGCTCGTCGGCCAGCATCAGCGCGGGGCTGTTGATGAGCGCCCGGCCGATGGATACGCGCTGCTGCTGCCCGCCCGAAAGCTGATTGGGCAGGTGCTTGCTCCGGTCGGTCAGGTTTAAGGTGGCGAGCAGCTCCGAAAGCTGCTGTCTGTCCGGCTTGTGCTCATCCAGCAGCAGGGGCAGCGTGATGTTTTCCTCCACGTTCAGCACCGGGATGAGGTTATAAAACTGGTAGATCAGCCCGATCTGCCGCCTCCGGAAGACGGCAAGCTTCGTTTCGTTCAGGGCGTAGAGATCGGTGCCTTCTATGAACGCCTTGCCCGAGGTCGGCCGATCCACCCCGCCCAGAATGTGCAGCAGCGTGGATTTGCCGGAGCCGGACGGGCCGATGATGGCGACGAAATCGCCTTTTTCCACGGTAAAGCTCACATTGTTCAGCGCCTTGACCTCGGCCTCGCCGCTGCCGTAGGTTTTTGTCAGATTTTCCACCCGCAGGATTTCCAAAGGGCATGCCTCCTTGTGTGATTTGCTTTTATTTTAACCGCTGCGGGTGACTGCCCGGTGACTTTTCCCGGATCAATCTATTTTGTTTCGCCCGCGGGGAACCGCAGGATAAATTCCGCCCCGCCGCCGTAAGCGTTCCGCGCCGCAAGGCTGCCGCCCTGCGCCTGCAGGATGGATTTGGCCATGGCAAGGCCGATGCCGACGCTCCCCCGGGCCGCGTTTTTGCCCTTGTAAAAGCGGTCGAAAAGATAGGGGAGGTCGGCTTTGTCGAAGCCCGGGCCGCTGTCGAGCACCCGGATTTCCGTAAAAAGGGCGTTTTCCGACGCCGAAACGCGGATTTTACCGCCCGCCGGCGTATGCTCCATGCAGTTTTTCAGGATGTTGGAAAGCGCCTCGGCCGTCCAGTTCAGGTCGCAGCGGGCGGAGCCTTCCGCCTCGGCGGAAAGCGTCTGGTCCTTCAGCTCCATGGGAATCATCAGGGGGCCGCAGGCTTTTTGAATCAGCTCGCGTAACGGCAGGGGGCGGGGATGGAACGTCACGGCTTCCGCGTCGAGCCGGGACAGCTTGAGCAGCGCTTCCGTCAGCCATGTGAGGCGTTCGAGCTGCCCGCGCAGCTGCCCGGTGAACTCGGCGCGACGGCTTTTCTCAAGCCTGCCATCCGAAAGCAGATCCGCCATCACGGACATGGAGGTAAGCGGCGTTTTGAACTGGTGGGAGATATCGGAAAGGGCGTCGGCCAGCCGGAGCTTGTCCTGCTTCAGGCGTTCGTTTTGCTCCCGGAGCGACACCGTGACCTTGTAAATTTCGCTTTTGAGGATGGAAAGCTCTCCCTCGTCGTTGTCGGGGAGTTCCAGCGAATACTCCCCGCCGTTGACGCGCCTCAGATAGTCGCCCAGGCGGGCAAGCTGCCGGTAGCGCCGCCGGGTGGACATCAGAAAAACGGCGCCGAGAAGCAGGCATGCGGCCCCGGCTGCGGCCGGGGCCGCATGCGGGAAGGCGTAGGCCGAAGCCACGGCCGCGAGCGCGATCAGCAGCGTGATGCAGAGCATCCTTTTGACCTCTTTGTTGCGCAGCAGCCCCATGTTATTCCCCCATTCTGTAGCCGAGCCCGCGCACCGTCCGGATCAGGGCGGGGTTCTGCGGATCGTCCTCAATTTTTTCGCGCAGGCGCTTGATATAGACCGTAAGGGTGTTGTCGTTCACGAAGTCCCCGCCGATATCCCAGATGTCTTCCAGAAGCCTGCTCCGGGTGAGAAGCTGTCCGCGGTTCATGGCGAGAATCATCAGAAGGCGGTATTCCAGCGCGGTCAGCGGTATCTCAACGCCGTTCTTCACGACCTTTGCCTGTTTGGTATTGACGGTGATCCCGCCGACCGAAATCTCATCCTTCTCGCCGCCGCCCGCCCTGCGCAGCACCGTGCGCACGCGGGACAAAAGCTCCCGCAGGCGGAAGGGCTTCGCCACGTAGTCGTCCGCGCCCATGTCGAGGCCCTTCACCACGCTGGATTCCTCGCTGTACACCGTCAGGAAGATGACCGGCGTGTCCGATCCGGCTTTGACGGCGCGGCAGATGTCGTAGCCGTTTCCGTCGGGCAGCGAGACATCCAGGATCGCCAGAGCGAACCGGCGGCTTTGAATTTCCCGCAGCGCACAGGCGGCGTCGCGGCAGACTGTCACCCCGTAGCCCTCTTTTTCGAGGGAATAGGAAAGCCCCAGCGCGATCGTTTTGTCGTCCTCCACCAGAAGGATCTGCTGCATGGCTGTTCATCCGCCCCTTTCGAATTTGAGAAAAATCGATTGCCGCCCATCCCCGTGTTTCGTCACAGGAAAAAAGCTAAGGGGCGGGGCAGTATCAACGCTGCCCCGCCCCTTACAGAAGACAGGGAATCCTATGGAATGTTTTCAAGGCTTTTCAGGCCTTTTGCCACAGTCAGCCCTCGCAGGTGCGCGGCTCCAGTTTCATATGCTTGATTTTGTACAGGTTTGTATTTTTGCCAAAGGCCGCGATCAGATACAGAAGCGGCACGCCGAGCTTGATCAAAAGGCTGAGCCCAAGCCGGCGCAGCCCGAAATTCGCGCCGAAAATTTTCCCGATTTTAAACGACGAAAGGAACGTGTAGAAGCGTTTTACCGCCTTGAAGAACTGCTTCTGCAGCTTCCACGGGGTCATGTTTTTGGGCAGGAAAGTCACGTTCATCATGTCGAATATGCTCCAGTCCTTCGAGATCATCCGGTGCTCGCGCTCATACTGCTCATAGACCGCCGTGCCGGGGAAGGGCGTCAGGACCGCGGGCTGAAGCTGATAGGCGTTGATCTTCTTGGCGAAATCGACGCTGCATCTGATGTCTTCGCTGCTGTCGGTGTCGATGCCGAGCACGATGCTCGCGATCAGCCGGATTTTATGCCGGGCGAGCGCCTCGGCGCACCGTTCAATATCGGAAATGCTCTGGTGCTTGTTGATCGCGTCGAGCGATTTCTGGTTCAGGGATTCGATGCCGACCAGCGCCCGCGTCAGGTGGGCTTTCTGGCACAGCTCCAGCATCTCCTCGTCGTTTGCCATGTCGGTGCGGCCGAAAAAGAAGGTCTCCCTGAAAACGAGGTTTTCCTGAATCATGCGGCGGCAGATTTCCTTGGCCCGCTTTTTGTTGGCGGTAAAGTTGTCGTCCTCAAAGTTCATGTATCGGAAGCCGAGCTTCTTGTAATACCGCAGCTCCTCGATCACGCTGTCGACGCTCCTTTCCCGGTAGGGATGGAACATGCGCGAGGTGGTGCAGAAGGAGCAGCAGAACGGGCAGCCCCTGGTGGACAGGACGTTCGCGCAGTCGCAGCGCGTTTTCAGCAGGGAGTAATCGGGGAAGGGCGCGTCGTCAAGATTCTTCAGGCACTGCGCGTAGACGATCCGGTCGGTGATTTTTCCCTCCACCACGCCGCGGATCACGGTTTCCCCTTCGCCGACGATCACCTGATCCGCATGCTGAGCCGCTTCCTCCGGCATCACGGTGGCGTGCATCCCGCCGATGATCACGCGCGCCTTCGTCTCCCGGCGGAGCTTGTCCGCCAGAAGATACGCCCGCGGCGCCGTGGATGTCATCGTGTAAAGGCAGAAGACATCGGCATCCCTTATTTTGGAATAGTCCACGTTGTTGTAAAGCTCTTCATAAACCGAAACGTCATGCCCGGCATCCTTCAGGATATGCCCGAGGATCAGCGGGCCGGTAATGGAGTTGGAATGTCCGTACAGCAGGTTCCCGATCCTGTAAAAGGTGGATCTGCGCACGTCGCTTGCGGGAGTCAAAAAAACAACTTTCATCATTCTCCGCCGCTTTCTGATTCAGAATAGTAAACTTTCTGAACTAAATTATAGAAGAAATCGCTTCCATTATCAAGATGCTTTTTGTAAATTCATCGAAAAGCTTAAAAAAGAAATCATCCCCGCCTTTCCGGCGGGGATGATTTTAATTGGATTTTCGCTGGCGGAAAAACAGGCGGAAAGCCTTTCCTTATTTCTGCGCCGCGGCCTTGTGGCGGGGCCGCGCGAGAACCGGGATCGGAATCCCGAGGCTGACGGGCTTCCAGACGGCGAGGGAGATGCCGTAATCCACCATGCTGTGCACGATGGTGCCGAAGCCGACGAGCAGCAGAACCGAAGCGACATAGCCTTTGGCGTAAAAGCCGCCGCCCATCCTTCCGCCGAAATAGAACAGCGTGACGACGACCGTCTCGCACAGCGCGTGGATCACGCTCAGCAGAAGGCCGAACAGCACGCAGCGGGAGGGGGCAGCCAGAAGATCCGGGAATTTCTTCAGCAGGAAGCATCCGACCAGGACGAAGCCGATGTGGCTCAGCGCGCGCAGGGCGACGACCGGCGGAAGCCCTGCGAAAAAGAAGCCCAGGCTCGTGCCGATGGTGACCGCCACGGCGACCGGCGCGGAAATGAACATCGCGATGAAGATCGGGACGTGGCTGGCCAGCGTGAAGGACATGGGCTCCAGCACGATTTTCGGGGCAAACATGGGGATGATGATGCCGACGGCGCAAAGCAGCGCGGCAATCACCAGGGTAAGCAGTTTTTTGGAAGAACGTTCCATGGGAACCATCGCCTCTCAAAATTTGTCTTTACATATGTCTTGACACATATTATAAGACAAACCCTACTCCCTGTCAAGGCACCTGAGAGGATTATTTTGAGGGGTCGGATTTTTTCAGCAGGATCCCTTTTTCATCCAGAAGCCGCACGATGCGGTCGTAATTTTCCCGGCTGCCGCAGGTGACGGTGTGCAGATGGATGCCGCCGGTCAGGCTGAGCAGGGGGGAGGAGCGGCTCTTTTTCATTTTATCGAGGAAATTGTCCGCGTCGAAGCGCGAGCTGATGTGGAGCTGGCCCGAAATCTGCCCGTACAGGGGATGCTCGACCATGACGTCCACAAGGGTCCCGCCGTTGTCCACGACTGTATAAAGCTCGTCCTTCAGCTGTTCCTTCGTGTGGCGGCAGGCGATGATGTAGCGGTTTTCGCCGTCCTCCGGCTCGGTCTGCATGACATATCCGCGCGGGGTGGCCGCGATTTTCGCGTTTGCGGCCCGAAGCAGCGCGACGTCGCCCACGATGATCTGGCGGCTGACATGGAAGTGCTTGGCCATCGACCCGGCGCTCACCGGCTGGGTATTCTGTTTTAAGAGTTCCAGAATCTTTTCGCGCCGCTGCGCTGAATTCATAAAATCACCCGCCTTTTCGGCCGCCTTCGGGCGGCTTTTTTCCCGGCGCTTCGGAGCTTTCGGATTCCAGCGGATGAAGAGAAGAGGGATCGAGCCCGGCGGCGCCGTCCACGGGAAGCGCGAACGAAAGGCCGCGCCCCGGCGTGCCGGCGCCGCACCTGCGGCAGACGGCTTTCATGATCGCCTGCTTTTGGGATTGTTCCGCCAGGATCAGCACGATTTCCTTTTCGGGCTGAAAGGAGAATCCCAGAAAGCGCTCCGCTTCGTGGTTTCCCGCGCCGCGCGCATACAGGATCGTGCCGCCGCC
>ENA-UOOE01003220-UOOE01003220.1-fermentation-metagenome-genome-assembly--contig:-NODE-3220-length-10575-cov-8.824430_pt1 | contig 10575 bp, 15 predicted proteins | sample MGYA00245776_ERZ724021 | MGnify/ENA primary metagenome ERZ724021 (study PRJEB28704, sample SAMN03018321) | fermentation metagenome | biome: anthropogenic terrestrial biome; feature: soil; material...
ACTATTCCCGCGAGAACGGCTACCCGAAGGGCGACGTCACCGCCGCGTGGGAAACCATGCAGCTTGCGGAGGAACGCGGCAAGGAAATCTCCATCGACCGGCTTGATAACAAGGAAACGCTTGGTCTGACCTTTGGCACCGTGACAGGCGACTTTATGCGCCTGCAGGTTGTCCCGGAACTGGACGCCTACCGCTTTGCAAAGTATGCGTCTGCCGCCGGGATTTCCAAGGCGACGCCCGCGGCGCTTGACAAGACTACCATCCTGCCGGCCATCGACGAAGCATCCCGTCAGCTCGACGCCGACGAGGTCCCGCTGGAAGGCCGCAGGCTTTATATCAGCTCCGACCTGAAACCGGTTATGAATCAGGCCGTGAACCGCCAGTGGGGCTCGGATGCCGGCGTCTCCAATCAGCTTTCCGGCTACAACGGGATGCCGATCGTGTACGTTCCGAAGACCCGCTTTTACACGGCCATCACGCTCAACGACGGTTCTTCCAACTGGGGCTATGTGAAGGGCGCTTCTGCGCAGGACATCAACTTCATGCTGATTTACCCGGCGGCCATCTTGCAGGTTGTGAAGTTCAGCCTGCCGAAGATTTTTACGCCGGACGAGAACCAGGAGAAAGACGCCTGGAAGTTCCAGTTCCGCGAATACCACGACGCCTTCGTCTACGAGAACAAGGCCAGGGGCGTCTATCTGCATACGGCTCCGGCTGCCGGCGGCTGACCGTCTGGCCGCATGAAATTCTAAGGAGTGATTTGACATGTTGATTAGAAAGGGCGGGATTTCCCGCGATATCGACCCGAAGAACCTGCAGCGGTACAGGGACAAGGGCTATGTTCCGGCCGAGCAGCCGGCCGCCCCGCCCCGGTCTTCTGTGCCCGGCCCGAAGGCGGGTGCGAAGAATGGCAGTGCAGGCAAGTGACGTTCTGGCGGTGATTCAGGCCCGCCCGCAGACGATTCCCGCGGGGCTGGACGCGGCCGCCATCCAGTCGTACATCGACGAGGCAAAGCCAATCATGCTCGAATACTGCACACTGCCGCAGAATATCCAGGAGGTCCCCGACGTGCTGAAATACCCGTGGGCGGAAATCGCGACGGCGCTGATGAACAACAGCGCGGCACAGTCGTCCGCCGCGGGCGCCGGGGCGATAAAATCTGTCGCGGACGGGGACACAACGGTACAGTTCGACAATGAGAAAACGTCTCAGGCGAAGCTTCTCGATAGTGTGAGCGCCAACAATGTGCGGGTTATGGACAGCTTCCGAACGCTCTTTTGAGGTGATTTTATGAATCTGCCCGACAGCATGATACAAAGCGGGAAATCGGCCGTGCAGGCTCTTTGGAGCGACACGGCCACGGTTACCCGTGAGGCGGACAACGAGGAAGAGCAGACCACGGAAACGTGGACGGTCTACGAAAGCATCCCGTGCCACCTGGCGCAGACGAACGCGCCGGCGCTCGACACCAGCGAGGCGGCGGCCCTGACGGAGCCGGTTTTCACGCTGGAAGTTGATACGGCGGTGATCCTGCACGACGGCGACGCGGTGACGGTACGGCACAGCGGCCAGACCTTCAAGGGCCTTGCCGGGCTGCCGTTTCACCGGACGTTCTGCAACGCCGTGAAGCTGTCGGGAGTGCGGATCGCATGAGCGGTATGGATTTTTCGGAGTACCGTGCGAAGCTGGTGCAGCTCGGCGCGGACCTCGACGAAAGCTCCCGTAGGGTTGTGTCACGGATGGCAGACAAAGGCATGGAAGTCACGGTCAAAAATACGCCGGTCGATACCGGGCATCTCCGGAAAAACTGGCTGAAAGGCCGGACACTCCGCGTTGGCAACGGCGTGGAGAGCCGGTATTACAACAACGTCTATTACGGCCTGTATGTCAATAACGGGCACCGAATCGTAAACCGGCGCGGGGAAATCATCGGATACAAAGAAGGCGTCCGGATGCTGGAGCAGGGGCAGGACGCCGCGAAAGAGGCGGCCGATTCCATCTTCAACGAGGAAATCCGACGGGTGAAGCGAAAGGGCGGGTGGTAGCGTGAATATTCCGAAGAACATCTGGTTCAACCCGACGCTGGCTGCCCGGCGGAAGGCCGGGACGCTGACGCTGGAGGACTGCGTCCTGATTGCAGCCGCCTCCGCGATTGCCGGGCTGTTCCCGGCTTCCAGAGTAGACGTCGGAAACCGGAAATCCGGCGTTCATCCGCCGGAGCTGGCCGTGAACCTGTACGGCCAGACGAACCGGCAGTTGCTGGCCGACACGAACCAGTACCGGTTCAGTGTGGAGATCACCTACATTCCCGCCGATTCCACCGACCGGGCGGAGATCAATCACGCGCTGTTCCAGCTCCTTCAGCTGGATCGGTTGGACAGCGACGCCGGGCTGTTTCGGCTCCGCGATAAGGCGTCGGACGTTACGGACGGCCTCGGGCATGTGACCGGCACCGTCACGGTCGCGGAGCAGAGTGTCCCGACCGACGAGGACGGGCCGGTTATCCATGAGGCGGATGAAATAATTCAGAAAGCAGAAACGGAGGTAGTTTCATGAGTATACAGATTCTTCCCGGCACGCACGTGGATGTGGTGGCCGGGGAGCGCCCGGCGGAGCTGAGCGTGACCGGGGTCGTCGCCATGCCGCTCGCGCTCAGCTGGGGCGGCCGGGTGACGGTGATTCGCAAGGGCGACAGTACAAAAGCTTCACTCGGATACGACCTGGTGTCCGAGCCGCTGAAATGCGTCAACGAAGCCATGAATGGCGCGGAGCAGCTGATCCTGTACCGGCTGAACAATGCCGGCGTCAAGGCTGCCGGCACGCTGGTCGACGGTCTGACCGCGACGGCGAAGTACCCGGGCGTCCGGGGCAACGATATTTCCGTGATTGTGGCGGCAGCCGGGGAGAGCTGGACCGTCCGGACGCTGCTCGATACGCAGGAAATGGATACGCAGACGGTCGTTACGGCAGCGGACCTGAAAGCTAATGATTTCGTCGAGTTCTCCGGCGAGGGAACGCTCGCGGCCGTCACGGTCAAGTTGAACGGCGGTACGGACGGGGATATCGACACGGGGGTGTGGGACGATTTCAAAACGGAGCTGGAGAAGCACGAGTTCAACGTGCTCGCCTACACCGGGACAGATATCGCCACCGCAAATGACCTGATTGCCTGGGTGAATGAGCAGCGGCAGAAAAACGTGATGATCCAGATGGTCCAGAGCGTCGTCGCTGCGGATAATCCGGCGGTCTATCACAGCACGTCCGGCGGCGTCACCGAGAACTATGATCTGACGGCCGCCGAAGCCTGCGCGACGCTGGCGGGCCTGATTGCCCAGCAGGGCGTGACCGGCAGTCTGACGCATTACGATGAAATTACAAGTTGGACGGACATATCAGAACGCTTGACATATGAGCAACAGGAGGTCCGGACACTGGCCGGAGAGCTGCTGGTCGTGATGCTCTACGGCATGCCGACGGTCCTGTACGACATCAACAGCCTGACGACGTTCACGGACGCCCGGCCGAAGGACTTCCGCAAGGGTCTCGTGATGCGGACGCTGGATAAATACGCGCAGGACCTCCAGAAGCTCCTCGATACAAAGTGCATCGGGAAAATTCGCAACAGCACGGAGGGCCGGGCACAGATTAAGGCAATGGTTGCGGGCATGACCACGGAGAATTACCTGAACCTCGGTTATATCGAAGGATTTACGGCAGACGACGTGGCAATTGTCCCTGGCACCGAGAGTGATGCCATCACCGCGCGGGTTGGCATCCGGGTCGTGGATACGGTCGACAAAATTCAGGTCACCGTGACGTCGCTGGCCGCATAGGAGATGTGAAAATTGAGCACGAAAGAAAGATTGCAGGACGTTCCTTCCGGGGGTGACGGCAAGGCATATTTTACGCTGAACGGGAATCGGCTGCCGGCGTTCCTGATTGCGAAAATTTCCGGCACCTTGGAGCCGCTCGTGGAAAACAAAAAGTTCCTCGGCGACCGGTTTCAGCAGAACGCCGTCCGGGGTGTGAAGGGTTCCGGCGACATGAGTTATTACAATACAACCGACGAATTTATCAAGGCGTGGCGCGACTATAAAAACGGCGGTCGGGTGCCCGACATCGAGCTGCAGTATTATTCCGACGCCAAAACCGGGGAGTACGACCGCGTGGAGGTCGTGATGTCCGGGGTTATTCCGGAAAAAATCGGCTTTGGAGCGCTCGACGACAGCTCGAACGACGCGCAGAAAATGGACACTTCGTTCACGTTCGACGATTTCGACGTTCTATGAACACCTATGAATATCCGTTCCGTCCTGAAATAGAAAATGAGATTGGAACGACAACTCTGATTTTTTAAGGAGGACTCCTGATATGGATAAAACTTTGGAATCTTTTTTGCACCCGCACAGGAAGCCCAACGTCCGGTTTCGGCTGCCGGCGTTCGATGAGGAATTCGAGATGCGGGCGCTCACGGCCCCGGAGGGCATCAAGTGTGCGCTGTTCGCCCAGCAGCGCGACCTCCCCGCCGGGCTGGCGATGCTGCCGAATGTCGCCGAAGCCCTGGTGACGCCTAATCTGAGAAATAAGGACCTGCAGGATGCGCTCTCCGAGAAAGCCGGGAAGAAGATTATGGAGCCGTACGACGCGGCGCTCGCCCTGTTCACGGATTCCGAGCTTGCCACGCTGATTGACATTTACAGCAAGCTGACCGTAACACCAGTAGAGTATTCACAGGGGATTGAACAGGCAAAAAACGCATAGAGGAAAGTCTGCGGGGAAGCGGGGATGGCATGTGGGCTTACGCGCACATGATTTTCCAGAATCACGATATTCCCCCGCAGGCTTTCCTTACCATGACGCCACAGCAACAGACGGCCATGATTGCAAGCGACCTTGTTGCGGCGAAACATATGAAGGAGGACAAATAAAAGCGGCAGGTGGTTGGCCTGCTGCTTTTTATTGCAATCCCGCCTGTGCTTTTGCGACCACCTTTCCGTTCTGGAAAGTAACGCTTGCATTTGCACCGGTCGCTCCGTTGCCGTCCCATTGTATGATAACAGTTTCATAGCCTGCTATGCTGGACCGTGCTTGTTCTTTTCCAAACGAGCCGATAATGTCGGTTACCTGTGCATAATCCATTCCGCTTTTGATTTTACTGAATTCGGTTAAAGATATTTTTATGTTTTCGGGGTCCGTGATGATTATCATATCACCATCGGATTCCTTGAAAATTGAGTCCCCTTCATCTTCCCCAAAAATCTCTTTCCCGCTCGCCGTTGCGATTCCAAGGCTGTTGGTTCCCTTGCGAGCATCGACTGACACAGTGTTTCCGAGTTTGACGTATAGCGGGTAATATGCCTTGTCAGTAGCTATAAGGCTGACCGTAAAATCATCTTTTGAAGTCTTTCCCTGCGCATTGGTATAGGACACATTCCCAAGACATGTAAAGACGGCATTATTGGCGGATAGTTTTGTCATATCGTAGTCAAACTTTGCCGTTTCCGGGTGCTTCAGTTTATCTTTGATTTCACTTTCCACATTGCCCCGAATTACCTTATTGAAATCATCCAGAATTGTTTGTTGCCGAACGGAAAGCGGCGCGGAAGAAACGGATTCGGAATCGGCTACGTCTAATTCATTTGCCGCTGCGGATGGAGTTATACTGCCTGCTATGATCATAGTCGCCGCGACGCCGACCACCAATATTGAAAGGAAGATGGTTGTGCCTTTCGACATAGAATGACGTTTCCTTTCAGGTGTCGGGGCATAGGGCTCTACCATTTTTGCAACACAATCTTTGCAGAGAGTTCCGTCGTCCGGTTCGAGCGGCCTTCCACAGTTTTCGCACCGGCCGTATGCAGCGGTTTCAACGCCTGGGATATCTGCCGGGCCCGCTTGAACCGTTTCCCCGCAGTACGGGCAAAATTTACTGTCGTCCGGAATCGTGTTTCCACATTTTCGGCAGAACATACCTGTCTACCTCCCAATTATAACCAATTTTAGATTATCACATTATTTGCGCCGTGTAAAGGGGTGATTTTATGGCAAATACGCTTGAGTCCATTATGCGCCTGACGGACGAATACACGGCGACCATGTCAAAAGTTATCCGCTCGGCCGAGCAGGGGCAGAAAGCGACCGGAAACGCCGAAAAGGAGACCAAGTCGCTGAACAGTGCCCTGCGGAACACATCCCCCGCGGCATCCGTCGCACAGGCTGGGGTGAACGGGCTAATTGGTAAGCTCACAGCACTGGTGTCCACCGCATATCTGGCAAAAAAGGCATTCGATTTTTTGTGGGACGCTATTCAGACCGGCGCAAAGCAGCAGGTCCAGCGGAACACATTCGCGTCGCTGATGAAAAACCAGCAGCTTGGAGCAGACCTGTATAATTTTGTTTCAGCCTATGCGAAAAAGTCTGCGCTTGACCGCGAGAACTTGGCGAGTGCAACCACATCGTTCCTTGCCTTCACACATGACGTAAATCAGCTTCAGCAGCTTCTGAACCTGACGCAGCGACTTTATATGTTCAACCCGGAGCAGGGTGCGGAAGGCGCCGTGTTCGCTCTGAAAGAAGTCCTGACCGGTCAGACCATGTCCCTGAAAAACCGTTTCAACATGAACGGCATATCGGCAGAACAGATTCAAAAATTTGCTCAAAGAGGTGACATCGCCGGCACAATCAAATATCTGGACCAGGTCTTTAACAGGTTTGGCGCGACGCAGGGCGTCGTTGATGCAAACTTCCACAGCCTGACTGTCCAGGCGCAGCTTTTCAAATCGAACCTGATGTCGGCCATTGGAGATGAATCAAACGGGGCCGTGCAGACCCTGTCCGCAACGTTTCAGCAGTTGAATGCCGACATGGATGCCGGAAAGTTCCAGCCGTTCTTTGATGTCATGGCGAACGGAACGACTCTTCTTGCAAACGGGCTTTCGTGGATTGCTCAGAACGCTTATTTTCTGATTCCGGCAATTGGCGGGGTAGTAACCGCACTGATTGTTTTTAATACCGCCATGAGTTTGGCGCGAACGATCGCGGAAATAACCGGAGCTACCATTAGCATTGTAGCCGGCCGATGGGTCGCGGCCGCCGCCATGATCGCCGGAGCTGCGGCCACTATTGGGCTTGCGACGTCATTAAGCAAACAAAATGATGCGCTGAAAAAATCAGCGGCTTCTCTCACGGCAGTGGACGCCGCGAAGAAATTCAGCGCCGACCAAAAGAAACTTGGCGTTTCCGCCCGGGTTCCAAGCATGGCGAACGCGGCTTCTGTTCCGACGACCGTGAAAAATAAAAGCCCAATCAAGGTTTCCGGCACCGTTGAAATCGAAAAAGAAAATCTCAAATACATGTTCGACGTGGCGACGGCGAAATTCTTTGCCACGTTTAACGCAACGAAAGTCACCCCCGTGCTTACCATTCAGCACCAGGAGATTACGGAAAAAGCCAACGTGCAGGAAATCAACCATGAGCTGGCCGATATGCTGCGCGAGTCTCACACGGCGGGGGTGAACTACACGTGAAGCGGAGGCAATCGCAGTATTATATCACCCTCGGCGGCGTGGCCCTTCACCGGGTGGAGTCCTTCGGGCTGGATGCCGAGCGGGACATAGACGATTACGAGGGCGTCGGAGCGGGGAAATTCAACGTCCCCGGCCCGCGCGCGCCGCGGGAGTGGACGATCACATGCAGCCTTCTGCAGGATGGTACGGTTTTTACCGGAACGGTCTCCTGGAGCGCTTCGGAAATTCTAAAGCATCTTTACACGCTTGTTGGCAAGACGGACGCGCCGTTTCGCATGGTGAAAATCGACCTGCTCTACTCCCGCGCGAACCTTTCCGCCCTGGTCTGGCTGAAATCATTTTCCTATAAGGAATCCGACGAACAGGGCGTCTATGAAGTGGAAATCCATGTTATGGAATACATTCCGGTCGGCGTTAAAACGACCGGAATTCCCACCGTCAAGCGTCCCGGGAAGGTGCCGGTCCCACCGAAAATTACTGTGACAAAGAAGAAAACTGTTTATCGGGCCAAAAAAAAATATACGGGAAAATCAAGCGGGAACATCACACTGAAAAATCCAAAAACAAAAAAACCGGTGAAGAATCCGGCTTCCATAATAACGCCTTCTGCGTGGAACGTAGGCACTAAAAAAGGCGGCAGCATCACAAAACCGAAGCCGAATTCGGTCACGTTGAACAGCCGTGTGAACTATAGCGCGCTGGATACATGGAAATCCAATGTCAGCAACGCTTTCCAGCGAATAGGCACATCCGTCAAAAACTTTTTTACTGGGAAGTGGTGATATGCTTTTTGTCAACAATCAGGACCTCTCCGGCATCGCTGGCCCGGTCAGGCACGAAACCGCCTGGAACGACGGGCCGGGAAAGCTGACATTCGAGTATCCGGTCTGGAACGGGCGCCGCTATGCCAACGGCTCCGTCGTGGCCTTTCAGTACGGCGGCGCAAATATCTTCTACGGCTGGCTCTTTTCGACAAAGCAGGACAATAAAAAATACTCCTGCACCGCCTACGACCAGCTCCGGTATTTCAAGGGCAGCAACTCCATCATGAGGCCGGCCGGCACGACGCTGACGAACTGGGTCAATACCGTCGCGCTCGACTGCGGCAGTCGCATCCGGCTCGGAACAATTGAAAGCACCGAAGTCAAGCTCGGAAAATACCTGTTCGACAACAAAACCCGCCTCGATATGATCTATCAGTCCATTGAAGACAATCTGGTTGCGAACGGTTATTGGTACGTCCTCCGGGACGAATTCGGGGCGCTCTGCCTGAGGGACACCTACAACCTGCGGCTGCCGATTATCCTTGGAGACGCCTCGCTCGCTTCCGGGTACGATTATGAGCAGTCCATCGACGACGACACCTACAACTACGTGAAGGTCGCGAAGGACGACAGCAAGAAGGGCGTCCGGAACGTCTATGTCTCGCAGGACAGCAAGAACATATCCAAATGGGGCAAGCTGATGCTCTACGACAAGGTGTCGGCCGACCTGAACGACGCGCAGCTTGCCTCCCGCGCGAACCGGCTGCTCTCTGTCAAAAACCGGGAGACGCAGACCTTGTCCGTGGAGTGCATGGGGGACAACCGAATTTTCGCCGGGAACAGCGTCCGGGTCGTCATCAAGAACGCGGGGCTGGACCTGTGGGCCGTCGTAGACCGCTGCACCCACGAATTCAAGAAGAATTCCCACACCATGAAGCTGGACCTGATTTTCTCCGGTATCGCGTCGAAGGGGTGAGCCAATGGACTATCTGCATACGGAAATTAAGCGCATCGTGCGGGAGTACCTGCAAAATCTTCAACCGGCCGACCTGGTGTACGGCACCTGGCAGAGCGGCAGCGTGAAGATCGACACGAAGCCGATCCCGATTCCGCTCGACATGGTGGACGTGCCGAAGGGCGTCACCGTCACCGCCGGGGAGCGCGTCACGCTGATGATGAAGCAGGGCGGGCAGAAATACGCGCTGATCGGGGTGTTGGGATGAGCGTATTAAAAACCTACGGGCTGGAAGAGGACGAGGACACCTTCCACCCCTCAAAAACATGGAAAATCAACGGCAGCCACATTCAAGGGCAGATTGACGGTCTGGAAGCGGTAAACCAGGCCGTCGATTTGATCTTGTCCACGGAGCGGTTTGAGTATGAGATTTACTCGTGGGATTACGGCTTCGAGACGAAAGACCTGATTGGGCACAGCCGCGAATACGTTCAGGGCGACCTGGAGCGGCGCATCGAAGAGGCTCTTGCCGAGGATGACCGAGTGACCGGAATTTCTGATTTCAACCTGGCGTTCTCCGGAGAGATGGCTACGGCGGCGTTTACAGTCAATACGGTGTTTGGCGCTCTCAATAAGGAGGTGACTATTGAAAATGGCCGATGAAATCACAACAACCGAAACCGAAGAAACCGACCTGAACAATTATGATTACGAAGCATTTTTAAAGGAGATGCTGGGCCGGGTCCCGGACACGCTCGACAAGCGCGAGGGCAGCATTATCTACAATGCCCTGGCCCCGTGCGCGTTTCTCTGCGCCCAGCAGGCATACATGCTGGCCTATATGATGCAGCTGATGTTTGCCGATACCGCCGAGGCGGAATGGCTGGACCGCTGTTGCCATGATTTCGGCATCGACCGCCGTACCGCGACGGCCGCCGTCCGGCAGATAAACACCTACGACAGCACCGGCGCCGCCCTTGACGTACCGCTGAGCAGCCGGTTTCAAATCGAGGACATATCTTTTGCGCTCACGGAGAAGATTGCCGTGGGACAGTACCGGGCGGCCTGCGAGCAGACCGGCACGGTCGGGAATCTCTACTCCGGGACCATCCTGCCGGTCGACAACATCAACGGCCTCGGCAGTGCGGAGCTGGTCGCCGCCCCGCTGACCGCCGCGCGGGACGACGAATCGGACGACGACTTCCGGGCGCGGTTCTATGAGGCGATGAGGAGGAACCCCTACGGCGGCAACATCGCGGACTATGAGGAAAAAATCCTCGCCGTCGACGGGGTGGGCGCCGTGAAAGTATTTCCGGCTCACGAAATGGG
>ENA-UOOE01003222-UOOE01003222.1-fermentation-metagenome-genome-assembly--contig:-NODE-3222-length-10571-cov-3.888075_pt1 | contig 10571 bp, 8 predicted proteins | sample MGYA00245776_ERZ724021 | MGnify/ENA primary metagenome ERZ724021 (study PRJEB28704, sample SAMN03018321) | fermentation metagenome | biome: anthropogenic terrestrial biome; feature: soil; material...
CCAGGAAGGGAAATGCGGCAGGTACAATACGGTCTGCGTTATCTTCTTAAAATACTTACCTTTCAGCTCATTCAACAGTAGAGCAAGAATGATCGGCATCGGAAATCCGGCGACCAGTGCCAGACCGTTCAGAAGCAGTGTATTTCTGCAAGCCTCCCAAAAATGTTTATCCGAAAAGATCTTTTTAAATACATCGAATCCGACCCACTTACTGTCTAAGAAGCCTTTAATGATTTTGTAATCCTTAAATGAAATAACAAGTCCTAGCATGGGACCGTATTTAAACAATAAAGTAAACAGTAACGGCAAAAGGAGCAGAAAATACAGCTGCCAATCCTTCCTTATGTAATATAGAAAGCTTTTTCTGGTTCCCACATAAAGCATCTGCTGCCCGTCCTGAACTGCTCTAGTTCTTTTCCTGACTGCTATCATTTGGTTCAACGCTCCTTTCCCGGTGATTAAAATTCAAGTTTAAATTCATCGTTAATTTCTGCCTCCATTTTTATTCTGTATCTGTTGCTTTCTGTCGTCTTTATTATATTTCGCAAAAAATGCTATGTAAATATTGACCTTTGATAGTGATATTCACAAATGATACTTGTTGAATTTTCCTGTAGGCAATAGGAAAACGGAAAAGGTTGCTTCTACATTTTTAATAACAGCTTAATTTGTTATGTGCACTATTTCGTCATACTGTCCAAGGCAGTGCCAAAAGTGATAGGTGATATCAAAAACAACTTCTTTCTTAAACTCCCTGTCTCCGAAACTGATTCGGGGAGATACCTTCATATTTTTTAAAATACCGGTTAAGGCTTTGCACATTCCGATATCCGACCTGCAGTGCAATTTCAGTTACATTCATCTGGGTATCCAGCAATAGTTTTTTGGCCTGCTCCATCCGAAGCATGTTCAGATTGTCAATAAGGCTCTTGCCGGTTTCATCTTTCACGATCTTTCTCATATAGGAATAACTGATCCCGATTTTATCTGCCAGATCCTCAAATAGAAAATCTTCCTGGTAATGCTCCTGAATGTAGGTATTTACCATATCGAAATAATTGACCTGTGCATCTCTCTGCGTTACGGTATAGCGAATTATCGTTTGAAAGAAGTCGTTTACATAATCCACAATATCCTCGATCGTATCCATATTTTCAATATTCGTATACATATTCGTATTATGTCCGAAGACCTTGCTGGCGTTGATATTACGGTCGGCCAGATACTTAATTCCGGACCCAATGAGCTGATTGAAAATGAGAAGTATATTTTCATTGGAAATATTCTCCGTATTCTTTATGCCGGTGAGCATCGCAGCCAATTCATTTTCCAGGCTGACCGGGTCACCGGAATCCAGATAATTAATAATCTTGTTCTCGCTATTATAAAAGTAATGAAATTTTAAATTTTCATTCCCGGCTGCCTCATAGTAAAAGATGTTATCTCCTCCCTGCAGCATTCTCTTCTGCACTGCCTCCAGGGCTTCAAATACGCTTTCTTTCACACTATCGGAATGTTTATGAAGCTCACTGATACCAAAGGTAACGGTATGTCCCAAAACTTCCTTTGTTTTTTCCTTCATACGCAGCAGGCACTGCTCCAACAAGTACTTCATTTTGGAGCGGGAATCACAATCGGTATTAATGATAATTGCAATTTCCTCGCCTTCATATCTGGCACTGCTCACATACCACTCCTCGGGAAATGCTTCGTCAAACATACTATAGAGCAGGTTTCTCTTATACCGTCGTATCTCCGTCCCTGTCTTCTGGAGATATTGTTTCTGATGATCCGGTTCCATCAGAGCAACCAGAAAATACTCGCAGGGAAAAGCCCTCTCAATCACATTTAACTCGATTTCCTCCTTGATCTCTCCATGCAGCAGATTATGAATTGCCAGCTTCTTGGTTTCCTTTTCCTGATTTTTCAGGACATTCCGCAGCTCGGTTTCATGCTTTTGGAATTTATCCACAGCCTCCGTAATATACATAAGTTCATTGCGGTGCTCCTCAATCGGTACATGTCCGGTCTTCTTCATATTCTTCGCCAGCTGCCGGATCGGCTTGGAAAAGCCAAAAGAAATCACGACGGATAGAACTGTACCGATCAATATGATAATGATTGTGGTCATAATAAACTGACACCGCAGATTGTTTGACTTTTCCATTAACTGGTCCATCGGGTGCGAGTTCACAAAGATCCAGCCCAGATAAGGAAGCCGATAATAGGTATACAAATAGTTATCTCCGTCCTTCTTGTAAAAGCAGTAACCGGAAATTTTATTCGTCTTTAAAATATTCTGCAGTACAGGATCATTTTCATCCACCTGCCCATAGAGGCAGTCCTTATTGCTGTGGGAAATAAACTGACCCAAATGGTTCATGATAAATGCTTCCTTATTCTTACGGAATCCCTTGGGATTGAGATAGTTACTGATGGCGCTCTCATAGAAATTAATTACAATGGTACCTCTCGTTGTTGTCGTCAAGCTGTTCAGCCGGTAAACATAAGACACTACATCGACTTCACCGGTATCAATCCCTGCTTCCATCTCAATTAAAGAGGCTTTATTTAGTTTTCTCGGGAACCATACTCCGGTAGCTCCATAGCTTTCATTGATGGATGCATCCAGCCATTCCAGACTTTCAAAGTTACGCAGCGGAACGATTCCCTTGTTCGTTGAGATTACATAATCCGAATCATCCAGATAGAAATACGCAGAATACACATCCTTATTATTGGCCTGGATCTCCTTTATGGCGTTATAGAGGTCCAGACCATTCATGATATTCTCATAGGAAGAATTCAGTTCCTCATAGGTATTAATATCCTTGATATCCTTAAATCGATTCTCCTGCACCAGCTGAAATGCATCATCGATCACATTAAACAAAACGGTCTCTGTCAGGGTACTGTCAGATTTCAAATTCGTCATTTCGGTTTCAACGATTTCCTCTTCCGAATATCGAATCAAGGTTTTGCTAAAATACCGGCTTAGAACCGTCATTGGTATAATCAGTATGATGCTCAAAATCGCAATTAACTGTATCAATACCGGAATCTTTTTCATATATTTCCTCATTTCTACGCAGTTTTTACCCAATAGCCAAGCCCCTCCTTATCATTTACGATAAACTGCCCTTTAAAATACCCCGCCATCAAGGGAATTTCAACCGTAGTACCCTTAGCGACTACCGGATGACTCATCCAGAAAATTCTGCTGCAGCTTGTCCATATTTTTTTCGCCCAAGCGTTATCGGAGCGTATAAGACAGATGGTAGAATAGATTTCATAATCAGAATTCATAATTTCTTCTGATAATTGCGTACCATCACTGTCGCGTATCACGTCCGCTCCCCATTTCTTAGCCAGACGTAAGGTCAGATCCTCATCCATTCTGTTCCATAGTACCACAGATACTTTATATCATAACATTTTACAACTTTCATTAGTTATTACTGATTTTTATATTCACTTTTGACAATATCTCTGGTTTCTCTATGATATTTCTGACAAATATGATAATATTTAATTATGATATTATGTCAGTACGAACAAATCATCCAATGCCGTCTATTGTAAATAATACATAGAGGCATTGGATGAAATCAAAGCACCAGATCATATAAACAGGTAATCTAAGTAGATTAAGAAAAAGTGGATCAAGAACAAGGGAGGAAAAGAAATGATACAAGGATTTAAAATGAAATTATTCGAAGGGCAGGAGGAAGAATACCGCAGACGCCATAATTTACTCTGGCCTGAGATGAAGGATATGATCCATGAATATGGAGGAAAGAACTATTCGATTTTCTTGGATAAGGAAACACACACGTTGTTTGGCTATATTGAGATTGATGACCCGAAGAGATGGGCACAGAGCGCAGATACCGCAATCAATCGAAAATGGTGGGATTATATGGCGGACATTATGGAAACCAATCCAGATAACAGTCCGGTGCAAACTGATCTGGATTTGGTTTTTCATCTTGATTAACACAGGAAGATAGGATCTGCCACCAAATACTTTATACTTTACTTTGTAGGCCGGACCGGAAAATATACCGTATAGGTCTCATCCCCGATCTGACTGATCGGGCGAAGGTAAAAGCCGACCGGCTGGTTAAAGGTCCGGTAATCACCGGTCCAGTAGTTCCAAAGACGTTCATTGGCGGGCTTGATAAATTCTTCCGGCTTACGGATATCGCCATACAGCATTCGTTCTTCGCCAACCAAACCTGCCAGTACAACCGGTCCGTCTAAGAATGCCACCGTCTCCGGTTCATCCGGCAGCGGCCAGCAGGTAACCGCCTTAGGCAGAACCCATCGGATAATGTTATCCTTCCATTCTCCCGTCAATACGGCATACCCCTGTTTTTTCTCATAAGGCGTCTCTATTCCGTCCACATAGCAGGTCGGTGCTCCCTTAACCCACCACGGAATTCTTAATTTTAAGGTAAAGGCAACCGGTTTTTCCGCTGTTATCCGGATGTCCCGGGACCAAAGCTTCGGTCTTCCATAACCGTTTACCGCGGTATTATTGATTTGATTGCAGCTGCCTCCCAGATCGGTTTCGGTCTGCGTCAGCAGGATCTCTTCCCCATTGATATGAGTTCTTAATTCGGAAGGGATAAACTGATCCACAGAAACCGAACTGTCCTGTGTATGATAAATGAATTCCCTCAGCCTGGAATGCGCCTGTACCAGGGTACAATGACAGCACCAGAAAGTCTCCGTGGCTGTACCCCATTTTTTTGTAGCTCCTGCTTTTAGCGGGAGGTAATAGGTCACCAGTTTTCTCTCCGGAATTAACGGCTGGCATATGGAATCCATCGTGCTGGAAACCCAATGCCCCTGCGCATATAATCCATTTAAAATATTACGTTCGATATAATCACTGTATTCGCTGTCGCCGGTCCATCGGTATAGATATTCCGCTAATCGGATCATATTATAAACTGTACAGTGCTCCTGATTCATATCACCCAGACGTGCTGCCTGCTGATTCATTGGAGTCCATACCTCTCCGCTTGTCTGCCCTCCGGTCGCAAAGGTGCCTCGATTGCGAACCGCACAGGCCCAATAGCTTTCTGCAATATTACGATAACGCTCCTCCCCGGTCACCTCATAGGCACGGGCAGCGCCATGCGCCTCCGGTATGGTAGTGTTCGCATGCATGTTGGTTAATACATCCTTCCCCTCCAGTAACGGTTCAAAGAGTGCAGGGCGTTCAAACCCACGCATCAGCGCCAGATGGGCCGGATCCCTGGTAATGGAATACAGATCGGCCCAAAGCTCCATGAGACCCCCGGTTTCCTGTTGATCCATCATCCGCGTCAGGGTTTCCCTTGAAGTTTCCTCTAAAAATCTTGTAAACCAGCCAGAGGCATGCAGGACTATTTCCAATGCCTTCGTATTGCCTAATATCCGGTACATATCAAGTAGTCCCATCAAAACCTTGTGGCAGACATAGAACGGAGCCCAATACCCCCGCCCATCTCTTACGCCATAGATATATTCCGGCGGTATGGGAAATACCCATTCTCCTCCGTTTAACTCCTGAATCTTCCCCAGTTCATCGACGATATCATTTGCACGAACCAGCAATTCCGAATTCTTTGTTTCTTCCACCGTGTAGGCAGCCGCACTGAGCCAATGTCCGGTAAAGGTACCGCGAATATGACTGTTCTGAGAATCCCATCCCCCGTGCAGCTCCGGCATCTTCCGGTTGATGGAACCCGTCATCCCTGCCTGCCAGCGAAAAGGGAACAGAAGATTATCCGTCTTAATCTCTAACAAATACTTAAGGTTGCTGTTTCTCTTTTGTAAAGCTTCCGATTCTAATAATCTAATTGTATGTAGGCCGCTCTCCAGCATAACATATCCTCCTTTTATAAAATCACAGACAATCTGTGAAACAGACCGCATTCCTATGCAGGTTTAGAAAAGATGCGGGGGTTTTCGTAGTTACCACTCCTTTTCGTACCACCTGAAATGCCTCTTCTTTTTCCGCACCGGTTACTAACAGCACAATTCTTTTTGAGCTCAGTATATCTTTCATCCCAAGGGTCAGGCCCCTGGTTACCGAATGGGTCGTTTCCTTCAGCATCGCATGGGTCTTCGTTCTCTTATCCAGTTCCACCACATGAGGTAAGGGAAACTGATAATCGGAAGGCTCATTTAATCCCAAATGTCCGTTTTTACCAATCCCCAGAATCGTTAAGTCAATCTCACCGATACGGTCCAGCTCCTGTTGAATCCGTTCACATTCTCCTTGCAAATCTCCAGCCTTTCCGCAAAAGGCTATGTAATGCTCCTTCGTAATTCCCAGGGGCTTTATCAGCTCCTCCTGAATAAAATACTCACAGGTTGCAGGATCTTCCGGTTCTAAGCCCACCCATTCATCCAATTTGATGAAGGTTGCTGCGCTTACATCTATCTTCTCCTTCTTTACCCTCTGAACAAAGATACGATAGGCTTCCAACGGTGACTGCCCCGTAGCAATCACCAATTTTGCACAGGGATTCTGTTTGACGGTATCGATCATTATTGTGGTACATTCGTTACTTAATGCCGGATAATCCTTTACATGTTCTATCTTCATATAAAATACAGCTGCCGGCGGTACTTTTTAGCAGCCCGCCTCCTTTATGTTCTATAAATTCCAGTTCAACTCCGGTAAGATTTCCTTCTGGCGCTCACACATTTCATCAATTAATGCAACCGCATTGTTATAGTTTGAAATGGTAGGATCCAAAAGCACCGCCTGTAATAATTTGTTTTTCGATTTTTCAACATAAGCATCTATTACCAGGCGGTGAATTGCACCCTGCTGGTTGATCATTGCAGAAATTGCATCCGGCAAAGCGTCCACTTTGATCGGATGAATTCCGTCTCCATCCACTCTGCAGGGACCCTCCACACACATATCCTTCATAATACCGGGTATCGTTCCCTTATTTGGCATATTCGTGGAAGGAATATAGCGGTCTAAATTAAATACGATTGCTTCTATGATTGGAATGCCGTATTCCTCGGAACCTCTCAGTTTATTGTCATGGAAGGTGAAACATTCCTCATATTCCTTCTCCTTGTCCTTATCCTTATCATGAAAATCAATCCCGGTCGGATTCGAGCAAAAATCATAGACAAATCTCGGTGCTTTCTTTGTCTCCCATGGGTGCTCCCGCACCGGATCAAAGAAATACTGTATCTTCGTACTTGCGAGAAATTCATCGCTCCAGGCGATGTACTCACCGATATGATTGGTCCCCGGATAAGGATAGAGCCCATAGATACGGTACATCATTCGGGACAATGCGATCTCATCCCAGTTCGCAAGCCAATGGCATTCCGCTTCCTTCTTTTTGAACAGCGGATACAGATTCTCCCCATTGGATCTGCGCTTGATGGAAGTTAACCAGCCAAAATGATTCAGACCATAGCCCACAATATCCAGCTCTTCCTTTGGTATCTCTAAAATCTTCGCCACCTGATCCACACCCATTCCAAAACCATGGCATAGTCCGACTGCCTTAATCTTCGTCAGGCGATTGACCGCCTCCACTAATTTTGCTTCCGGATTGGTATAGTTAATCAGCCATGCCTCCGGGCACAGTTCCTCCATGCGTTCCGCAATATGCAGCATCGGACCAAGATTTCTCAATGTATGGAACATTCCGCCGGGACCGCCGTTCTCTCCGTATACCTGACGAAAACCATATCTGCGCGGAATATGAAAATCCATGGACCAGTAATGATAGCGGTCTACTTCTATCGCTGTAATAACAAAATCCGCATTCTTCACCGCCGCATCCAAATCCAAAGTAGACCAAAGCTTCACATCTCTTTCGGCGATCTTAACTGCTTTTTCGGCATATGCTGTGCTTACCTCCAAAGCCCGCTTGTCAATATCCATCAAGCAGACTTCCAGCGGTAACGAATTTAGAAGATCGCTGAGCAGGATATCCGATAGAGTTGCCGGACAAAACGAAGTACTGCCCGCTCCGATCATTGTAATTTTTAACTTCTTATAATCCTTCATAATAGTTAATCCTTTCCTTCCAAAATAATTTTAATTTGCTATTTCTTTAATTAGCATTGCAGCTCCCGCCAAAGCAGGATTTTTATCCGTACAGGACTGCAGGATCCGAACCTTTTTCACAAAATCATAATTATCTATCGTATCCTCAAGGGCAGCCTCCGAAACAAAAGTAAAATAATCTTTCATCAAACCACCCCCAAGGATGGAACTCCCCTTATGGGACTGCACTATGGGTTTCATATTAACCGCTTCTTAACAGAAACAACCGGCTCCATCCTCGGTATGGTTGGCGCCCGGCAGACCATCGCAATTCAGAAGCAATATTTAAAGGATAGTAAACACAAAATTCCTCTCCTGTTTATGACCGATGTAATTCACGGTTACCGGACGATATTTCCTTCTCCCTTAGGCCTTGCGTGTTCGTGGAGTCCGGAATTAATCGAACAGACTGCCGCAGTTGCCGCAAAGGAAGCCTCTGTTTCCGGGGTACACCTTACCTTCTCACCTATGGCGGACCTGGTCCGTGACTGCAGATGGGGCCGGGTCGTCGAAAGCACCGGAGAGGATCCCTATTTAAACAGCTTATACGCCTCCGCTTTTGTCCGGGGCTATCAGGGAGACGACGTATCCGCTCCCTATAAGATTGCAAGCTGCGTAAAGCATTTTGCCGGATACGGCGCCGCGGAATCCGGCAAGGATTATAACACTACAGACATCAGCGAATATCAGCTTCGCAACTTTTACTTTCCCGCTTTCAAAGCCGCCATCGACAGCGGATGTAAAATGGTTATGCCCGGCTTTAATGCCTTAAACGGCATTCCTTGCACGGCTAATCCCTGGTTGATTCAGGATATATTAAGAGAGGAATGGAAGTTTACGGATCCGGTTATCACCGATTGCACCGCAACCTATGAGCTTACTGCCCACGGGCTGTGTGCATCGAATAAAGAAGCTGCACAGGCTGCCATCAACACCGGTATGGATATCGAAATGGTATCGACTACATTTTTTGAAGAAGGGGAGAATCTGGCAGCGGAAGGAAAGGTTTCTATGCAAACCATAGATGCTGCCGTGGAACGGATTCTGCGATTAAAGGACGAGCTTGGTTTGTTTGAAAATCCTTACAAAGATGCCGATCCGGTTGCAGAGGAAAAGATTCATTTATGCAAGGAGCATCGGGCTCTTGCCCGGGAATCCGCAGCAAAGTCCGTTGTATTATTAAAGAATGAGCATCATGTCTTGCCCTTACATAAGAATGAAAAAATAGCTTTGATCGGTCCTTATGCCGACAATAAGAATTTACTTGATATCTGGAAATGCCAGGGGAAGGAGGAGGAATGCGTCACCCTGCTGGAGGGTCTTAGGGATAGGATCCAGGTTTTTTATGCAGAGGGCTGCGCTCTGGAAGAGAATCCTGCTATTTCCTATGAAGAGGTACATACGGTTGATCGCGATACTTCCTGTGACGCAGCATGTTTGAATAGCTACGATGCAGCCGTATCCGATTGCGATAAAATTATTCTGGCACTCGGCGAGCCTGCCAGCTGGAGCGGAGAAGCCGGAAGCCGTGCCCACATTACCCTGCCTAAGAAGCAGCTGGAATTACTAAAAAGACTATCCGCATCCGGCAAGCCGGTCATAACGGTTATCTTCAGCGGAAGGCCTCTGGAGCTTTCCGAAGCAGCTGCCGCCTCCACAGCACTTCTGCAGGCATGGCTGCCGGGTACCGAAGGCGGCAATGGAATCGCCGATGTTCTAACCGGGACAAGCCTTCCCGAGGGCAGACTTACCATCTCCTTCCCGAGAACAGTCGGACAATTGCCCCTTTATTATAACGCTCTTCCCACCGGGCGGCCGAAGAAAAGCGATTCCATTACGGAGCGTTTTTCTTCCGGCTATATTGATGAGTTGAACAGTCCCCTGTACCCTTTCGGTTACGGACTGACCTATACCACTTTTCAATACTCCGGTATCCGCTTATCCGATAAAGTTATAAAAGAAGGAGGTACCATAGAAGCTGCCATCACTTTGACGAATACCGGAACCTTCCCTGGGACAGAGACCGTTCAGCTGTATTTGCGCGACCTGGCCGGAGCTTATTCCAGACCGGTAAAAATGTTAAAGGGATTCCAAAAGGTCTTTCTATCACCCGGGGAATCTCGCACCGTGGACTTTACCATTTCTGCCGAAATGCTCCAATATGACATTCCGGGTCATGGCATGACACTGGAACCCGGGGATTTCCAGCTCTTTATCGGAGTCGACAGCACCACCGCCAACCTGGCTGAATTTACACTTGTTAAAACGCGGGAATCCTAATTTCTTTAAAAAATACCGTAGATCCAATCGTATCAGAAAGGATCTACGGTATTTTATTCCTATTATAAGATTGTTCGTACAAGATTAGAGCCATTTCATATGGTATTTAAATGCCATAAAAAATTATGCTTCTGTTGCTTTCTATGTTCCTATGTAGCTTACTGTTTTAACTTCTTCATTTCATCCGCTACGTGCTGCACCTGGGTTC
>ENA-UOOE01003223-UOOE01003223.1-fermentation-metagenome-genome-assembly--contig:-NODE-3223-length-10570-cov-178.566144_pt1 | contig 10570 bp, 9 predicted proteins | sample MGYA00245776_ERZ724021 | MGnify/ENA primary metagenome ERZ724021 (study PRJEB28704, sample SAMN03018321) | fermentation metagenome | biome: anthropogenic terrestrial biome; feature: soil...
AATATGTTCATAATAGTATAAAGATCAGGTGTGTTGCTTCTATGTGTTATAGCTGCTCTTACTGAAGCTGCAACATCTGAAATCATACCTTTATATTTGCCTGGATTTGCTTTATATTCCTTTCTATTTGCACAGTATCCTAAATCTAAACCAATTGCCTTTAAATCTTCAAACCATTCCTCTTGGCTAGCAGCATTAACATTGTATTTATTCATGTATACTTTTATTACTTCCTTTGCCGCCTCTAATGTCACTGTCTTTGGTAATTCAACTTGCTCAGCAGTTTCCTTATAGAATAGCTCATCAAAGAAATAGAATATTTTCCCTCTTACGTCATCCCATTTAGCAAAATCTTTTCTTGGTTTTGGGCTTTCTTTATCTATATTAAATATTTCTTTAGACATTTTTTCATTAGCTGTAACTAATTTATACATTTCTGTATCAAATTCTTTTGCCCAAGCTACATAGTTATCATAAACTACATCTGCTTTCATTTTGCAAATAACATTTTTACTTACATCACTTAATTTTACTATATCAAACAAAGCGCCTGATTTACTCATTTTGTCTAAATCTACTGGAAACTCGTGATAATCAGTTGTAGGATTTTCTACTCTCCAATTCTCAAAAGTTGAGTTTATAATATTTAATAAATATTCAATAACTGAAGCCGTTGGATACCCAACTTCCTTATAATAAGAAACAGCAGCTTCAGGATCTTTTCTCTTTGATAATTTTCTCTTAGAGCCATTATCCTTTTTCATTATTGTTGGGATATGAGCAAATTCTGGCCTTTTTAGCCCTAATATTTCAAATAATTGAAGGTGTATAGGTAATGATGATAGCCACTCTTCCCCTCTTATAACATGAGTAGTTCCCATTAAAGTATCATCTATAACATGTGCAAAATGGTATGTTGGCAATCCATCACTTTTTATTATAACAATGTCCTGATCATTTTCTGGAAATGATATATCCCCTTTTATTAAATCATGGAACTCAATTCTATTTTCTATATTCCCCGGTGATTTTAACCTTAATATATACTCTTCACCTGCTTCAATCTTGGCTATAGCTTCTTCTGGCGTTAAATTTCTGCACTTAGCATACTTTCCATAATATCCTGATGTCACTTTTTCAGCTATTTGCCTTTCTTTTAAAGCTGCTAACTCCTCATGGGTACAAAAACATGGATAGGCAAATCCCTTAATAATCATATCCTTAGCAAAAGCCTTGTATATTTCTGCCCTTTGACTTTGTCTATATGGGCCATAATCGCCCTTAAAAGTTTCTTCCCCTGTCATACCTTCATCAAAATCTATTCCAAAGTCATGCATTGTTTGAATTGTATCTTCAATTGCACCTTTAACTTCTCTTTTTTGATCTGTATCTTCTATTCTTAAGAAGAAAACACCTCCACTTTGACTTGCTAATCTTTCATTTAGTAAAGCTGCAAATACTCCTCCAATATGTTGAAACCCTGTTGGTGATGGTGCATATCTCGTAACCATTGCACCTTCTTTTAAATTTCTCTTTGGATATTTTTTAATATAATATTCTGGCGTCTTATCAATATCAGGAAATATTACGTTAGCTAATTTTTCTAAACTCATTTTGTTTCCTCCTAAAAGTGTATAAAATTGATTACTGTTTTAATTATATCATACTAATAAATAATTTTCGTTTATCACATATAAAAAGAAGATTGTGTCCCTTTAAAAAGATAAACGAGCAGTAACCTCTGCCTATGTCATCAATATTATGTATTATAGCAACTTATGGGAGTAATATGTATGATAAATGGTATACCAATTTATATAAATCAAGATTTAGTGTCAGACTTAACTGCATTAATGTTTGGCGGATTTGAAGAAAGTAGAAATGTTAGGAATCGTGAAGAATTCGAAGTTCATGTTAGAAATACAAATGATTGTAGAGTTCAGGCAACTATGGAAGATAGAGCTGTAGTTACTAATGAACATCATTTAGGAAAAGTTCATGGTGAAATGGAATTTTTAAAGGATGTTAATTCCACAATAATATTTACTGATTTTTCTAGATTTAATAGCATCAGAGATATGCTGCTTGACAAAAATATGATTAAACAAATAAGAGAGAAGGATATCTTGGATAATAAAATAAATTGCTGTGAATATGTGGAATTTACTGCGAGTATGACAACAACATCGCTTTTGTCATCAATTAATACATTGATAGGTGTAATAGAGTCCTATGATATAAAAATTTTAGACAACTTAATAAGGGAAAACTTGCTTGGCATAACTAATGTTACCTTTATATTAAACCAGTTAAAATTCTTAAGTAATTCTTTAAGTATGAATAATACAACTGATATAGTTCTAAATATGAATCCTTTTAATGTGGTATTAACTGTAAATTTAAACGCTTTTTCAAATAAAAATGCTTACGTATATGACCTAGCACATTCAAAATTAAGGGTTTTAGGCAAGGTTTCAAGAATTGTAGATGGAGATAATTATTTTGATTTACTAAGGAAAACAGCTACAAGCGATTATTATAATAGATTCCTAACATCTTTAGCCCCTTACTTATCAATACTAAATAATAATGGTATATTGGTACCTGATAAGTTTATTACGAAGGTAAATGGACCTGGGCTTAATGTTATACCTGTTGCCATTTATGTTTAGCACTTAAAGCAGGAAGGTCTCCTGCTCTTATTATTTGTATTGGTAATTTATTAGAATTAATTGTAAAGGCTAAATAGTTTACTAAGTTAAACGCTTCCCTAAAATATAAGGGACATATAACAATTGTTTTCCATCGCTCCATCAGCTTATTTACTCTTTAAGAATTAACTTCTTACCCCTTTTGCATTACATTTTCTCCGAACAACTGCTAATTTTCCTTTGATTAGCAGTTTAACTTTATAGATTTTTTATTTTAGGGCTTGTGCACTTTAAAACCATAGATTTTTTGATATCTTTTCACAAGATTTAAATATTCATTCATTTTTGTCATCATCTTTTTTAAACAGGGGTATCTCGGCTATACTCTTTACCATTACATGATATACGGCATCTTTTTCTTTTACTCTTGCGCATCTGGGCAAGAAAATCGCCTCATTTCAGTTAACTTTTACTATTTATAGTATTAACCTAAAATGAGGTGATTATTCAAAATATATGATGAAACAGAAGATCGCTTATCTGTCCCAAGTTTCACAAGTTTCACAAAATTACAATCAATAAGCCTTTATTTGGTTCATATGCTTCATTAAATAAAAATCCCTATATTCTTGAGGTGTTACTTTAAATATGTCTTTAAATTTTTTATAAAAAAAGCCCAAATTTGAAAATCCTACACTTGAAGCTACTTCATATATAGGCATTTCAGAATTTGTTATAAACATGGATGCTTGTTTCATTTGATGCTCCAATTTTAATTCACTAAAGGTTTTACCTGTTTTAGATTTTAATAAACTGCCTAAATAATTTGGGTTATATCCAAAATTGTCAGCCATGGACTTTAATGTACAATTACTATAATTGTTTTCTATATAATGCAGCATTGTAATTACATTATTAGATTTATTAAAATCCATGGAATCCTGCTCTTGGCTATTTGAATTAAATATTCTTACTAATTCTGAGAATAAAATAATCATATAAGAATCTAACACTTCATTGTAACAAATATCCCTATCAAAATACTCGCACAATAAGTTTTTCATTATTATATCTATCTTATAATTGTCATTAGAGCGAAAGATTATGTATTTATTATGGCTTTGGTCTTCTACTAATGCATTTATTAGGAAACTTGTTATTATACCCTGATTAGACAGCCTGCTTAAAAAGCTAGTGTTAAAAAACGATTTTGTCATTGATATATTTATAACTATATCATCTTCATTTATAGTGTTTGCGCTATGAATGACATTTGTGTCTAAAAGGCATATATCGCCTTTATTTAATACTACAGTTTTTCCATCAACAACATAGTTACAAGAACCTGAATATATATAGTTCATTTCCATGTCTGTATGAACATGATCAGGAAGATAAGTAAATCTAGAGTCTTTATTTATTGTTATATTCTCTTTTTTTAACCTAATACCAAAATCGAATAAATAAACCAAAGAACCATCTATATTTACTTTATCTACATTTTTATAGAATTCGCTTTTTTTACCTAGATTCTCTAAATGCCATTTCTCACTAGGGGTTATTTCCCTTAAAAAACAATCTAATTCTTTATAATTCATTTAAATCACTCTCACAAATATGTTATTTTGTAAGTTAAAATATAGCAATATGAAATTGTCGTAAAATTTAGTTCTTGTTAGAATAGAATTAACAAGGATGTACATCTTTATTATAGCTCATTTTTAGGTTATTTCGTAACTATGTATTTGGAACCTATATTTTATCAAATAATAAAATTTGGAGGATAGGATTTATGAAAAATGAAGAGTTAGCTCAAAAAATTATAGACTTATCCGGTGGTAAGGAAAATATTGATAAAGCTATACATTGTATAACAAGGCTTAGATTTAATTTAAAAGATGAGAGTAAAGCAGATAGTAAAGCAATAGAAGAATTAGATGGGGTTTTAGGTACAAGGTATCAAAACGGACAATTCCAAGTTATTATAGGAAACAATGTAAAGTATGTATATGCTGAAGTAGCAAAAATATTGGGTTTGGAAAATGATGATATAGAACAAGATAAAGAAGAAAAGATAGTAAAAAAAGAGAAAAAGGATAAGCAAAATGTATTAAACAAAATTTTAGATGTAATAGCAAGTTCATTCCAACCTATTCTGCCAGCTATAATCGGAGCTGGTATGATGAAGGGAATATTAGCAATACTTATGGTTTCAGGGCTAGTGTCAAGCAACAGTGGTACCTATCAAATACTAAATATTGTAGCTGATTCAGCATTTTATTTCTTGCCATTTTTACTAGCGGTTTCAGTGTCACGTAAGTTTAATGTAAATGAATATTTAGGAATTGTTTTAGCAGGTGCATTAATGTATCCAACTATTATTGATGCAGCTAAAGGTGGGACAGCAAAGCCAATATATTTTCTATCCATACCTATACATGTAATAAACTATAGTGCCTCAGTATTCCCTATTATATTAGGAGTTATAATTATGGCATATATATACAAAGCCATAGACAAGCTTATCCCTAAATCCCTTAAGCTAGTTCTGACACCAACTATAACTCTTCTTATAACAATACCTTTGGTTTTAGCTTTTGTAGCCCCAATTGGTGATTTCTTAGGTAAATATTTAGCTATAGGAGTAAACTGGTTGTTTGAAAATGCTGGATTGCTTGCAGGATTGCTATTAGGGCTTTTCAATCCATTTATAATAATGACTGGAATGCATTATAGCTTGTTCCCAATAATAATACAAAACTTTGGCAATTTAGGATATGATTCAGGTTATATGGTGGTAAACCTAATGACAAATGTGGCTCAGGCAGGTGCAGTTTTGGCTGTTGCACTTAGAACCAGAGATAAAGAATTAAAGTCTGTATCAATATCTAGTGGAATATCTGCACTCATAGGGATTACAGAGCCAGCAATGTTTGGAGTAAATATAAAACTTAGAAAGCCACTTTATGCTGCAATGATTTCAGGCGGAATTACATCAGCAGGAGTTGTTGCACTTGGGCTTAAAAATTATGGGTTTGTTTTACCAGGACTTTTAGCTTTGCCAACATATATTTCACCAGAAGGCGGCTTTGGCAATTTAATGTTAGCAATATTAGGTGTTATTTGCAGCTTTATTATAGCATTTGTATTGACATTAGTTATGGGTTTTGAAGATGAAGAGAAAAAGTAAAACGGTAAAAATTGGAGGTAATAATAATGACAAGAGTTAGAAGGAAATTTCCAGAGGACTTTTTATGGGGAGGAGCAATTGCTGCAAGTCAAGCAGAAGGTGCCTATGATGAAGGTGGAAAAGGTTTGTCCACATCAGATTTAGTTCCATTTAGACCTATGGAGCATAGTAATGATAATATGAAGATTGAGGTTAATTCAGAACAAATAGAAACATATCTTAAAAATAATTCTATGGAATACTTCCCCAAAAGGAAAGGGATAGATTTTTATCATAGATATAAAGAAGATATTGCACTATTTGCTGAAATGGGATTTAAGGTACTTAGGTTTTCCATTGCATGGTCTCGTATATTCCCAAATGGAGATGAAGAAGAACCAAATGAAGCAGGGTTAGAATTTTATGATAGGGTGTTTGATGAACTGGAAAAGTATAGCATAGAGCCATTTGTAACCATGACTCACTATGAAATGCCTATAAATTTAGTACAGAAATATAATGGATTTGAAAGCAGAGAAGCTATTTATGATTATTTAAAGTTTGCAAAAGTTATATTTGAGAGATATAAGGGAAGGGTTAAATATTGGGTTCCTTTCAATGAATTAAATATGATGCTAACTAGTCCATATACTTGTGGTGGAGTTGTTTCAGATAGGTCAAAATATAAAGGAAATGACTACAAGATAAAATATCAGGCTACACACCATCAATTTATTGCCAGTGCTTTAGCTACTAAGCTATGCCGTGAAATAATGCCAGAGGCAAAGATTGGCTGTATGATTGCAAGGCTTGAAACCTATGCAGCCACTTCAAAACCAGAAGATCAGCTACAGGCACTTTTAGAAGATCAGCTCAATTTATTTTATCCAGAAGTATTAATAAATGGTAAATATCCTAACTACATATGGAGATATTTCGAGGAAAAAGGCGTAGAAATAGAAATGGATACAGAAGACGAAAAAATATTAAGAGAAAACACTGCCGATTTTATAGCATTTAGCTACTATATGACTTATATTGCAACATCTGATGTATTGCCTAAGGAACAAGTTTCAGGAAATTTAGTTGGCACTCTAAAAAATCCATACCTTGAATTATCAGATTGGGACTGGCCCATTGACCCTATTGGGCTTAGGATAACATTAAACAAATTATATGATAGGTTTAAGGTACCACTTTTTATAGCAGAGAATGGACTTGGTGCTTATGATAAAGTAGAAAATGGTAAAGTCCATGACCCATATCGTATAGACTATTTGAGAAGACATATAGCAGAAATGAAAAAAGCTATTTTAGATGGAGTTGAAATAATAGGGTATACCACATGGGGTTGTATAGATTTAATTAGCTGTGGAACATCTCAAATGTCTAAAAGATATGGATTTATATATGTAGACCAAGATGATGAAGGTAATGGAACCCTAGAGAGGATTAGAAAGGATTCATTTTACTGGTATAAAAACGTAATTAAATCTAATGGAGAAGATATATAAGAAGCAGAGGATTTATTTAGTCCTCTGCTTCTCTTAAACCCCCTTAAATGCCTCTTGTAAAACAGATTGCGTTAAAATGTCACTCACTGTCTTGTTTGGATTGCTTAATATTCTTTTCAAGTTCATCACAGAAAATCATTAGTTGGTTTACTTTCCCCACTATACGTTTTTGCTTATCTAATGTAGGAATATGTATTTGAATCGCAGTTATTTTTATAACACCCCATTCATCATCATTGATAGAACTACCAACGCAATTTGGACTTTTCCCTACATCTGTAGAATATAAAATTTCCCCCAACTTCACCCATTCCCATCCTCTTGGCAATTCATATGGAATTTCATCTTTAGTAATAGGCAGTGGGGGCTTTCCTTTCTTTATTGTATTATGAAAACTCCTAGTTAGACTGGAATTCAGTAGAGTTTTAGCGATGAGCCTCCAAGTGGTAAAATAAACCTCATCACTGTATTACAAAAAAACTGTTATTTGTGGTACGGTTCGCCCTTCATAATCTTGAAGCTTCTATAAATCTGCTCCAATAAAATCATTCTCATGAGCTGATGAGGAAAAGTCATTTTTGAAAAGCAAAGAGAAAAATCTGCTCTTTTTAGGACTTGCTTTGAAAGGCCAAGAGAACCCCCTATTATAAAATCAATAGTGCTTGTACCAGAGATCATTCTTTCAGAGATAAAAGAGGAGAGCTCAGGTGATGTGAGCATCTTTCCTCTCAAATCAAGTGCTACTGCATAATCACTATCCTTTATCTGCTTTAAAATCCCTTCACCCTCCTTATCTTTAACAGCTTCCTCTTCTTTTAAAGATAAGGTTTCAGGTGCCTTTTCATCTGGAACCTCAACTATTTCAACAAAGCAGTATCTCGAAAGTCTCTTTTTGTATTCATCAATTCCATCTTTTATGTATTTTTCTTTTATTTTTCCTACACTTATAATTCGTATATTCATATAATCATATTCCTGCCAGCTCCGCTTCTGCTTCTTTTTCTCCCCCAAGCTGAGTTTTTATTTTAAGTTTCACTTTGCTGCCAACTCCCTTTGAATAAAGTGCATCTTTAAAATCAATCATAGTATTTATAGGTTTGTCATCTATCATTATTATGTAATCTCCTTCTCTAAGGCCTGCTTTTGAAGCTGGTGAATTTACTACTACATCGTAAATGTAAATACCATTTTCAACCTTAAAATCATAGTACCCTGCAGTTTCCTTATCAAAGCCCTTTATCCCAAGAATAGGTGTAACAAATTTTCCTGTATCCTTTATGCTTTTAAGTACAGGCTTTATTATGTTTATTGGAACTGCAAATCCAATACCTTCAGCGCTGGTAACCTTAACTGTATTAATTCCTATGACCTCTCCTTTTATATTTATAAGGGCACCACCGCTATTTCCAGGATTAATTGAAGCATCTGTTTGTATAAGATCCTCCATGAAATTGCCTTCAGACATTTCTATAGTTCTATTTAACGCACTTATAATCCCTGCCGTGACAGTTCTTTGAAATTTTAGCCCCAGTGGATTTCCAATAGCAACAGCCTGTTCTCCGATCCTGATATTTTTTGAGTCCCCAAATTGAGCAGCGGACAAATTATCCGCATTAATTTTTACTATAGCAAGATCAAGTGAAGGGTCTGCCCATACAGTCCTTCCCTCTACTTCCCTTCCATCATAAAGAGATACCTTAATACTTCTGGAATTCATATCCGCTACATGATTATTTGTAATAATATATCCATCTGCATCTGCAATAACACCAGAGCCCACACCTTGAACAAGCTTATTTTGATAAAAATAACTTTTCTGCACCTTAGTTGTAGTAATTCCAACTATAGAAGGAATTACTTTATTTGCTGCAAGGCTTACACTTCCCATCTCAGTTTTTACTTCAGTAATCTGCGGCTGCTGCGCAGGCTGCTGCGTTTGCTGAGGCTGAAACTTTGTAAAAAGTCTTGCAGGTCCAAGTGTAAGAAGTAAAAATCCCCCAACTACAGCACCAAGCAAAGCTGATAAAAAATACCCCCAAAAAGATAGTTTTCGTCTTGGCTGGTAATAATCCATATAAAAACCTCCATTAATAAGAATATTTAGTTTTCTTATGTGGGGATAAGGTAAACAGTTCTATATCGCTACTATGCCCTTGGATTGTCCTTCTTAGGTTCAGATGAAGAAAGTTTTACGGTGAGGATTCATTCCTTATAAGAAAGCTCCACTTGAGCCTAAGAATCGCTTTATCCGATGGCTACCATCCGTAATCCTCCGCTTGACGCAGAGAATAACGGCTGCTACGCCCCTGGATTGGCTCTTCTAAGGCTCGCTTTGAAGGAAGAGTACCACTAAAAAGAGTTCGCTGAGCGAGCCTAAGAATCGCTTTATAAATTATAAAAATGAGAAACCGTTTCCCTTCGAGCTATATCTATGTTTATATCTTTCCCATCCTTTATTCCTTCCATTTCAAGTTCAGAAATAACTGTCCTAAAAGCAAGCCCAGGATAGTTGTTTACCTTACTTAAATGTCCAAGGATTACAGTCTTTATTCCATATCCCATAACATCAATAATAGTTTTCCCTGCATCTGCATTTGATAAATGTCCCGTATCACTTAATATTCTAAGTTTTAACGGGTATGGATAAGGCCCTACCTTAAGCATTTCCACATCATGATTAGCTTCTAAAAGCACCACGTCAGAATTTTTGATATTGTTTTTAACGATATCACTGGCATATCCAATATCTGTTGCTATGGTTGCCTTTTTTTTACCATGAATTAAGCTGTAACCACAAGGTTTTGCTGCATCGTGGGGAATAGGAAAAGGTATTACAGTAATGTCTCCTATTTCAAACGGATAATATCCATCAAAAACTTTTATATTTTTTTCCGATACATCACCTATTTTATTAGACATAGCCTCCCATGTATTAGTATTGGCATAAATAGGAATATTAAACCTTCTTGATAAAATTCCTGCAGCTTTTATATGGTCATCATGTTCATGGGTTATCACAATTCCATTTATATCACAAGGAGAAACATCAATTTGTCTTAATGCCTCCTGTATTTTCTTGCCTGTAAGCCCCGCGTCAATAAGAAGGTTGGTTTTGCCACCGCCCACAAAAGTGCAATTCCCGCTGCTCCCACTATATAAAGAACAAAACTTCATTTTCATTCTCCTCGTATAATAGTATTTGCAAGGGAATATTATATATTTTATAGAGATAATAG
>ENA-UOOE01003227-UOOE01003227.1-fermentation-metagenome-genome-assembly--contig:-NODE-3227-length-10564-cov-8.884956_pt1 | contig 10564 bp, 4 predicted proteins | sample MGYA00245776_ERZ724021 | MGnify/ENA primary metagenome ERZ724021 (study PRJEB28704, sample SAMN03018321) | fermentation metagenome | biome: anthropogenic terrestrial biome; feature: soil; material...
TTTGCAGATTGTATTAACTGTTATTTAATGGTTATTATTTGAGTTTGGGAGGGTTTTAAATCTGGGAAGTGAACTGAACTTATTTAATATCTAATTTAAGATATTTTAAGCAATAAAATAATAAAAAAAGGTTTAATAGTTTTTTTTAAATGTAAAATTTAAACGAACATCTTTTTAAGGGTTTAATCAGTCTTTGAGATCATAACGATTCTTTTAAGGCTATTTTCATGAGATCTTATGCAAAGTTACTCTAATCCTACCTTCAAAATATTTTTTAAGGTACTCTCTATAAAGAAGGCAAGGTTCTCCTTTTCAACATTATCTTTACCTGGAGTCAAAGGAAAAGCACCAACGGAATGAATTTTCATATAATTATTTTCATGGAAAATCTTTGTTTTATCTCCCGGATACAGGACGTAGGCACCGATGGTGTTTAAAATGGCATCTTTGTAGGTGTGCATTTTATAAACGTCCTCAAACTTGTACATATGATCCTTCTTATCAACATTCTCATCATTTGGAATGCCTTTGGATTTGTATTTGGCATCGAAGTGGATGAATTTCTTCTCACCATTAACCTCAACGGCTAGAGTATAATCTGGAATTAAATTCAGGGAATAAGACTTGTAATCATTATTCTTTTTGGAAAAACCTTTGTTGTAGAGTAGTTTCACACTTACTTCATGATCTTCAATGTTGATTATGAACCTTTGCATGGATTTGGATCCTTTTTTCAGATCCACGGCCCAGCCCTTGTAGTTAACATTAAAAACATCCTTGTATCCAATTTTTTGTCCACTGAGTTTTTCCATTACCTTCAAAAGCTCGAAGTAACACCAGTACTCATACATTTCGCTTAATTTACGCTCATAACCCTTTATGCACTCTTCTATCTCTTCCCATTGAGGTCTGAAGCCAAATTCAAAGTTCAAATAGTATTTGAAAATGTCTCTGTAACCCTCCTTTTTCTGAAGGACTTGAGAGTTCATTGGCACGTGTTCAAGCTTACCCACATCCCTCAACCATCTGTCAGAAAGATAATCCTTGATCAGGGTGTCAAATGTTAAGAGTCTTTCTTTTATGTAGTTTGGTTCCTCAAAACTTTCCATCAGATCATCTATGAGCTTGTCAATGGCTTCTAAAAAATATTTTAAAAGCCGGTTTTCAGGGGTGTCAACAGTTTCATCGTAGTAGGTTTGGGTTACACGATCTGGAACATAATTTTTCATCGTTTCCGGCCATTTTGCAGGGGAATTTTTGCTTTTGTAAAGATTTTCAGGGTTGCAGATTATGTTGACAAGTCCAGAAGCTCCTAGATTCGAGGCGAAGCTTGTTGGCACCAACTCCATATCCTCTTCAAGGTTGGAGTAAATATTTTTACGTACGTAATCATAGGCGTATGGAAGGTTTTCATCTAAAAACAGGTATTCAAGGAACATGAAGTCTTCATAACGTGTTTTTCTGATGTCACGGTCAAAATCAAACTTTTGAAATAGCGGTGCGTTCTGTTGAAAAATTATTCCAGAAACTGCCTTTGATAGATCTGCAACCATGGCAATGTAATGTGAACTGTAATCAATTTTCTTGGATCGAACCTCGAAGGGAACCTTTTCTGATCTTACTCCATCCACTTCCACATCAAAAAAGGATTTGCCTGCGTAGCTGTGAAAATTAAGAACCCCACCTTTCATGGTTTCATTGAACAATTTAAAGGGCTCAAAAACACTATCGTGCTGTTCGGAAATTTCAGGTATCATAACTACTTCTTGAGCCATATCTGAAGGATTAAAAATGATTTGGTAACTTGTTTCTTCAAGCAGCATTAAACAGGGACCATTACCCATATCACAGTACTGTATGGGTGTTTCATTGTCAGGATCACCGAAATCCTTAATGTTGCTGCAGTTTAAACCGTTTACTCTGAAACTTGAAAAAGAAAACTCTCTGAAGGAGTTTGTGGTGATTTTCAAAACCCCTAACTCTTCTCCCTTGGAGTATAAAGGAATTTCAACGCTCTGATCGCTCATGTATTGCCTCTAGTTTGTGAATGAAACGTATCTCTGTTTGTAGAGAACATCCTTCATCTCTTCGAGCTTGACCTTTGATGATGGGTAATCACTGCAAAGGTCATATAAATCTTTTAGAACTCCTTCAAGTGTTCTCTGGGAACCATGTATCCGTGGCAGCATTTTCTGCTTGATCTGAGCATCGAAGTAACGCTTCCAGTTCTTCCATTCCTGTGGTTTTCCTTCGTAAACCCATGAAACATACATGAACCTCATGATCTCATTTATAACCCTGAATCCAAAGTCGAAGCCCGCCTTTTTAAGGAGTTCCTGAAATCTGAATATTTCAGCGGACACAACATCCCAGAACCTACCTCCAAGCGTTTGAACATCTTCAAAGAGTTCCTTTATGTCCAAAATTAGGGACTGCCTAATCTCAAGATCTGATAGGGGGTTTTCAAGGTAATTCAGGTTTCCGTTGTGATTGTTTGAAGCTCTCCACCCATTCATGTAATCCAGTGCTGAGGGTGTTAAGAATTCTATGGTGTTTGCCCTGTCAAGGACCTTGGGACTGAACATGTAGGTTGTTTCATCCACGTTAACAGTTCCTATGATACAGAGGTTTTCTGGAAGCTTTTCAATTTCCTTTGGGAACTTTATCTCATCATTTTGATGAAGTGGAATTTTCTCCCCACTTTCCATGGCCGAAAGGAAGTCTGAAAAATATCTTTCCACATGTGAAAGGTTCATTTCATCCAAAATAAGAAAATTGGCTTCAGCAATGTTATTTGCATTCAAGATCAGGTCAAGGGCAGGAGTTTTCTCATATTCCTCGGTTATAACGTTGTAAAATCCAACAATGTGTCTGTTCTCTGTCCAGTTGGCACCTACAGGAACAACTTCATAGTTCTCAGATTTTCCATAATTCTCTGCCATAACATAGATCCTGGTTCTGCTGCCAACCTTTATACTCTCTATTTCATCATAAAATGGAGTTCCAGGTTCGTAGTAAAGTTTATATCCTTTTAGATAACCCCTTCCACGTATAGGACTTTTACTCCTATCCCCATGGATTTCAAGGGTTAAGTCATCACAAAAATCCTTCAGCATTTCATATTCCTTTTCTCCAATGTCCCATTCACCAAATCTTCTCTTTGAAAGGGTGGTTATATCAACATCAATGCTTAATTTGTCTATTTTGCCAGGGTTCCTCTGTGAATTTTTAAACTGAGCAAAAAGCTGTGCAAGCTTGGTTTTACCGGTACCTGAATTTCCGGTCATGATAACAAAGGGTTTGACCTTAAGGGATAATAAGAAGTTTTCAACAAGTTCTTGTTCAAAGAAGTATCCCTTTTCACTTAAATATTCGAAGAAGTTTTCTGGCATAACATCACTATCCTTTGCTGTGTCAACGTGGGATGGTTCAAACTCATTTACATCTAAATCCTCTTCACTGTATACATCTAAATTATTATAAAAGTCTAAAATATCCCTGAAATCAGATTCAAGTTCTTCCTCTGAAGATAAATTATCCAAATCATATTTTCTTGCACATATAGTCCCATGTTTAAGCAGGGAAAACCACTTTGGATCTTCCGAGGAATACAAATTCATTTTGTCTGAAAAACTGTTTTCTGGCAGTTCACTTCTTAAACTGGATGATAAATTGCTTAAGATCCTTTCGAACTTATCATTGTAGTAACCTGAAAATTTCCCTTCATTTCCCAGAATTGTGCTCAAATATCTTCTGTTAGTATTCAGAGTCAAATAACATTCATTGCTTCTCTTTTTAAAGAAATAAGCAATGAAATAGGGATAATCCATGTATTTTTCCGTATCATGTCCATTGTACAGAATGAAGTAAGGTTGATCACCTTCAAATACTTCTGATTCGAAGGAGGTACTGTAATAATTGGCTAATTCAGTTAAATATGATCCAAAATTTCTTTCAACAGCTTTTAAACCTCGTTTAAGGTTTAAACTGTAACTCCTTAAGAGTTTTTCAACAAAGTATTTTATCTTAGTATTTTCCATTTTTAATTCATTTTCAGCTTCATCATCCCAGTAAATGTAGTTTCCTGAGTAAACAGGTTCGTTACCAGTTAAATGCATTGGTGTGATCCTGCTGCACATCCAGAACACGAAACCACTTCTTTTGCCTGTTTCTTTAAATGTTTCAAATGGAAGAGAAGTTTCTTTTATATGTTCAGTTAGAACTCTGTCACACCTTGAACATTCGGGATATTTTTTTTCTTCACATCTGTAGGTTTCTTCGTTGAATTTCCAGACGACTTTGTTTGTTCGGTTGCAAGTTGGAGCAAAGAACCTCAATTCTTTCCTTTCTTTTAATATTTCCATAGACTGCTTAACAATATTATCTTCAAGGGCAATTTTGTAAAAGAAGCGTTTAACACCTAAACTGTAATTGTAGGTGAACAATTCATTTGGATCAATTTGTTCTACTAACTCTTCACCTAGTTTTGTTAATTTTAATCTATCGTTCTGAACGAGATTGAGTGATCTGGCAGAATCAAGGTTGTATTTGGGACAGTTTTCCTTTTGACAGTTTTGAAAGTAGGCTTTCCAGTACGTTTCATCTGCAACCTTTTCTTTTAAAAGGCCATAAAGATCTTTTTCCGAAGGAATTTCATTTTTAGAGATTAAATAACATATATCTCGTACAATATGGGCTCTGCCCCTATGATCCGGATTGAAATAGTTAACAGTTAATTCACCATTTTTATTTCTTGTTATTTCCCACTTACCGTGTTTTTCTGGATCGTATAACTCCACTTCTCCTGTTTTAGTTTTAAATAGCCGATCATATTTTGAATTTGCATCTCTCGGATTTTTATTGATATGATGTACTCTGGAGTTATGATTAACAGTCAAGGTACAAGTTTGGCCGTAAATAGTTCCATCATTAACGTCACCGTAGTTCTCTTTAATATAACTTTTAATTTCTGAGTTCGTTGCTTTTCCACCTAAATTTTCTACAGCTTCTATAACCATCTGCCAGACTGGTTTTTTCATTTTAAACTCATCTCCAAAGGATAAATAAATATTTTTTAGATTAAGACAAGAATTATTATTTGACATTTTCATCTTCTAAACTTATTTCACATATTTCTCGCATTTTTTACTCATGATTTTTATTTAAAAGTGTTCTAAGATCTGCTTCAAAACATTCACTTTATCATTTGGCAGGAAAATTTCAGGTTCTTTGGCGTAATGGTATGAAACAAACCGTGCAGAATTCTCTTTTTCATTGTAATCATTGTAAAAGTAACAAGATTCATTTTTAACATGAATAAATGGTAAAAATTCAATAGGAGTTCTTTGATTTTCACTTATTAAATATATTTTATTTGAATCCATTAAACAGGTTGTTTCAACGTTCAAAGGTTTAAATGGGGCTCTGCTGCTCATAAATCTTTTCACTGTGTAATTGTGAACGCCCTCTCGGAATATACTCTGAACAGGAAGTATTAAAAAAGTGTTTTCGTAGAGGTTAACGGTTTTTTGATAAATCTTAGATAAGTAAGTTCTCAAGATCTTATGCCTGTTACGATATTCATTCTCAGAAACAATCGGCCCGTGTCCTTCCCATTGATTTCTGTAATTTGAAACCTCGTGAAGCATTTTATAAAGTTCATTATCGGCTAAATATTCTAAAAATTCGATATTAGGGCTTCCAAATACTTTTAGGCATTTATATCGCGTATTATTGTTCCTTAAAAGTCTTCTGATCTGGTAAGCTAAAGTCCTGCCAACATAGGTCCAGTTTCCAAAGCTTGGTTTGAGGTACCAATCTCTAATTTTACCATGAGCTTCTAGTTCATAGGCTATCTCCATTTCAAAGAAATTCTTATCTGAGAATAGTCCACTTAACATTAGGGCTACCTGAAATTCTGAGAAAGCTTCAAAGAACTGTAATAGATATTTGACTTTTCTCTCATATTCAGGGTTGGTTATGCTGGCCCAGAGAATTGATGCCAATGGAAATGGTAACGATTCTATCCAGAGTTCCAAGTTTTGTTCTGAACGTCCACCCTCAATTGATTCTATTTCCTTTAATAGATCCTCCACATTTTTAGGCTTTTTCCACAGCCGAGACTTAATGGAGTTGGTTCGAGTTACAATATCGTTGATCTTTGAATCAACACTCAAAATTTCAACCTGTTCATCTACATTGGGCACATAAAAATCAGTGTTTTCCAAAACTTTCCTATAAATTTCAGGAATGTAATCTTCGAAATTCAGGGATTCCCTAATCTTCTGACCAAGTTGTGTGAAAAAGAACCTTTTAACATATTCAGCTAGGACTCTTTCCTGATCTAAAACCAACTGAACGTAAAATCCCTGATCGTCCAGGTCTTCAATCAAAGTTGTGGGATTTGCTGCTAATTCTTTAATTGGGAGATATAATGCATTTGGGGTTTCCAAAAATTCATCTTCAGAGGGTAAATTAATCTCTTCACATATTTCAGAAATTTTTAAAGATTCTAAACCCTCATTTTTGGCTATCTCTTTGCTTTCATACTGTGCAAAGAAGTTTTTAAATGAAAAAAAGGATCCAAGCTCTGTGAATGCACCATACTGAGGTATTTTACCTGCAACACCATCTTTAAAATTTTTTAATAAGATATCCCTGGAGTTTGGGGTTAATTCACCTACAAATAGTTTTTGAACTTCTTTTTCTTTAAGCAGTATTATTAAAATTGCATCTGGAACTTCAAGATCTGGAAGGTTGAATATGGCTTCTATGGAAATGTCTAGATCTTCTAAACTATTCAATAAACTATTCTCATTTCTTTCCATCAAAAAATTTTTATTCAAAATAATAAAAGCATTTCCATCTTTTTTTAACCTTTTAAGTACATTTAAAAGATTTTCAATGAATTCATCATCATTCTTGTCGGATTCAAAGGTTAATATAGTGTCAAATGATTTTGATTCATTAAATTCCCATAGGATACTCTCATTGCTGTAAACAGTTCTGAAGATCTCTGATTCTTCATCATCTTTAATAATGGCTGTTATCTGACTTTCAGGAAATTTTGATGGTAAACAACCTGTAAATGATCCTAACTTTGGCCATAACTCCAGAATATCATGGGGCTCATCCAAGCAGTCCACAATGAAATCCATGACATGATCAGGGATGTTCAAACTACTTTTCACATCAAAAACTTTACAAGTTGCGTCCAAAAGTGGTTGATCAATGTTCAACCCATGAGACCTTGCCAAATTCAAAAATGAGATTAAATCAACTTCAAAATCCTCTGATACAAATTTTATCTCTTTTATAAATTTTATCAAATCTAATGATTCATCTGAACTTTTCAGAGCTTCAAAAACATTATCTATTAATTCATTACCCTTCTCTAGCAGCGAATCATTAATATCTGTTTTAATATTGATTTTTTCAGTTAAAATTTTATTAAAATCTTTTATACTACTTTGTAAAACTTTAATCATGCCCTTTATTTCTTGAAGTTCTTCTTCACTAACTTTTAAATTATGGACCTTTTCCTGGAGGTTATCTTCTATATTTTCTATTTCTTCATTCCAGATTTCTACATCTTCACTTAAACTGGGATTTTTTTCCATCTCATTTTTTTCTCGTTTCCATGTTCGAAGTTCCTCTTCTACAATTGGAATTTCCTTTTTAAGTGATTCTATTTTGGCTTGAAGATTTTTGCATTCTTCTCTTTTTTCAAGGAGTTCATTCTCTTTAACTTCCCTTTCAGAATAACAATCCCTGATCTTTTCTTCCAGATCAATACTTCGTTTCTTAAGCTTCAAAATTTCCATTCTAGCTTCTTTCATTGTTGATTTGGAACTCATTTGATCACTTTTTAATATATGTTTGACAAAAATCCTTCTAGAAGTTTTTTCTCTATACTCTGATTTGGAAGTGTTCCTGAAATTGTTTTTGCAATTGCATACAAATTTTCAGTGTTCAGATCCGATTTTCTAAGTAAATCTTTTATTTTGTTATTTTCACCTTTTTTCCATAGCATACAAAGCCTATGAAGAATGTCTACACTGTCATTTGTTTTTATATTACTTCTTTCATCAGGACCAAGTAACTTCAAGTTGGATCCTTTCTTCAGGATAAATTCTTTGTTCAATTCTTTTTCAAGGTTCAATCCGGTACTATGAGCTAATTTTCTTACTTCATCAAATGGAACATTCGATTCTCCCCAATTCCATCTCCAAAGCACGTAAAACATGGTCCGAGGTGAAATTTCAGTTATTTTCACGTTATAAAATACTTTTTCTGAGATGTAGTCAAGGATAAATTTTCTCAAAAATCTTAGGAATGTGCTGAATTTTATTTCCTTTCCACTGTTATCTAAAACCTTTTCGTACATATCGAAAGGTTCAATACCTAACCCCATACTTGATATTAAAAAATCGGTGCCCAAAATTCCTTCTGCCCATAATTTATCAAGTTTTTCAGGTAGATGTTCTCTTATGTTATTTTTAACATGTTTATAGAATCCTACTTCAGTTTTAGTTATCTTTCTGGCTGTTATGTAGATGGATGATGATATTGCTGCAGAATTATTGGATCTTAACCTATTTTTTAACATACTGTTCAATGGCCATGATGATCTGATACTGAAACCAGTTTCATGCAAAGAATTTATAATATTTTCCAATCCTTCAGTTGTTTTATGGGTGTAACCAATAACAAAAACCCCATTTTCTTTCAAAACACGATATATCTCTTTAAAAGATTCTTCGAGCTTTCTTTCGAAGTAGGCATTGGCATCAGCATAGCTTCCTTCATTTAAATGGGCTATAATCTCCTCTTTTTTTGGCGTTAAATGACTTAGGAAAAGTTCAGGATACAGATCTCCCAGGTTCCTTTTAAGCCAAACATAGAAAAAATCAGAGAGAAATGAATAAGGTATGTTATTGTAGTAGGGAGGATCCGTGATCACTGCGTCAAAATAGTTATCTTTGTAGGGTAAGGCTGTGGCTGAAGATTGTGAAATATTGCAGTTGCCCTTTACTTCAGATGTTTCATTTATAAATTTGGAAATATTATTTGAGTATTTCATTCCATCTAAAAAGGGGTTGATCTCACCACATTCCCAACGTAGTGAAATTGCAGGGCGTCCAAAAAGATCCCTCACATTTTCGGTTCTGGGATTCCAGCGTGCCAGGCCTGAGTAAAAATGTTGTAGTTTACCAAGATTTAAGGCCATGTAACTTGTTATTGCCTTTGCGTAGTCATCATCCAAACCTTCAGACAACATAATTTTATGAGCCTCGTTGATCTTATTTACGAAGCTTAAAAAAACTAACTGCTGACGTGGATTAAAGAGATCCTTCCATTTTTTAAATCCATAGTTTCTAACTGAGAGGGCCTGCAAACATATGCCTTTCTCTTGTGATATAAGTTCCTCAGGCAAGCTGATTTCTGTTTTGTGTTTTTTTATATCTAATTGACTTATGGATTCATTGAATAGTTTTATGTCCCGTGAATTGGGCGTTCTGTAACTTTTACTTCTATCTTGGAGCTTTTTGGTTACAACTGCAACCATCCTTTGGCCTGCTTTTCCATCTTCAAATAATTTTCTGGTGAGTTTAGCTTCCACAACAGAGTCACAAACAGGACACCTTGCAACTGCACGATCAACAGAACCTTTGGTTGGATCAAAGTCATTGGGGATAGTTTCTCCACTTAAAACTTCGAAGCTAACTTCTCCATCAACAACATTGGGATACAGTGTTATCTTTCTATTTTTCTTATTCACAAGCCAGAACTGTTTCATAAGAGGTATTTCTGCTCCGCATTCCGGGTTTTGACAGGGAATGGTTCTTGCCCAGATGTAATCAGTTACTCTAGAACCATCTGGCTCGTCTGGATAGAACATTCCAACTTCCTTTTTAACCTCTTCAAAAACCCAACCTATCCACTTCGAAAAATCATTTGATAATCCTTTCCCATATTTTTGAGGATATTCCAAGGTGCATTTTTCCATTAAAACAGCGACCGGATTGTACTCATTGGAATAGGTTTCACAGCCTAAACGTAAAGCTTCCAGGGGAATTGAACCCCCTCCTGCAAAGGGATCTAAAACTTTAGGCATTTTTGATATGTCATTTATGGCCTTTTGGATGAGATCTGGATCATCACTTTTTGATAGTTGAATTATCAAATTTCTTTTCTGGATCCAGTCCACTTCATCCATAGGCTCAGATGTAAGTGCAGCATAACAGATAGCTCTTGAACATGCCAGAGAACTTCGAGCCCACCATTTATGGAGATTACTTATCTTCAGGGTTTCTTTAGACTCTTTGTTGAATTCATTGATAGGAAAACTGGATTCAATGAATCTTTTATCCATCAACATTCCTTCTTTACATTAATTTGGTTTGTGGATTCTCAATCTTCTTAGTTTCCTGTATTATTGTATCTTTTCCTGTTAAGAATCCTTCTATGAGTTTTTTTTCGGAGCTTGAGTTGGGGAGGGTTTCTGATATTGCTTGGGCTACTTTGTAGAATGCGTCGTTGGTTGCGTAGCCTGAGTTTCTTA
>ENA-UOOE01003228-UOOE01003228.1-fermentation-metagenome-genome-assembly--contig:-NODE-3228-length-10564-cov-4.274812_pt1 | contig 10564 bp, 9 predicted proteins | sample MGYA00245776_ERZ724021 | MGnify/ENA primary metagenome ERZ724021 (study PRJEB28704, sample SAMN03018321) | fermentation metagenome | biome: anthropogenic terrestrial biome; feature: soil; material...
AGCATTAACCTCTGTATTACTGGATTTATAAGTTAAACTGACATTCTCTAGAGAAATAATATAATTATCTTTCTTGATTTTCACGATATTTTACCTCCAAATTATCAATTACAGCTTATTTTTTTAATGCACTCTCTATAAATTCAGGGTCAATAGCTTTTTCAAACTCAGATAATTCTGGAGCAGATTGTATCTGTTTTTGTTGAACTAAAAAGTCAGCAGTATCTTTAAGAGTTTTCGCAAATTCACCTTTTTTTGAACTTGTCCCTAAATACTTATCGGATATTTCTTCTTTTGCTGACAACCATATTAATTCATTCATTTGATTCTTACTATCTTCTTTGCTTATATTAAGCTCCTTTGCTACAGACTGAGCCGCATCATCAGCATTACTTTTAAAATAATCATAAGCTTTGATTTGAAGTTTTACATATTTTGTCACTATGTTAGGATATTTTTTAGCAAACTCCTTATTAACTATACCAATATCACCGGTAACAATACCTTTTTCAGCCAATGTTCCACTATTAACTATTTCTTTGCCATCCAGAGCTATTAACTTTGCTAGCGTTGGCTCCCATACATATGCTGCATCTATTTCTCCACGCTGCCATGCAGCATAAATATCTTGAGGCTGCATATCAAGAACAGTCACATCATTCGCTGATACTTTTTCTGCCTTCAATTCACTTAACAAACTATAATGAGTTGTAGAGCCAAAAGGAACTGCAACCTTTTTACCTTTCAGATCTTTAATTGAATTAATATTGGCCTTATTTTTTGCAACAAGTGCCTCATTTTTTCCTATTACATCATGAATCCAGAATACTTCATATGGAAGATTCTGAGATATTCCTATAGATGCTGGAGTTGAACCTAAAAGTGCAATATCCAAACTCTTTGAAGTCATTGCGGTATTTACATCTTTCCCTGAATCAAATTGAACAAATTTGACCTTAACTCCCAGTTCCTTCTCATACCAATTCTTTGATTTCGCTAAAATCTCGTCATTGGGAATTTGCTGGTATCCAATAGTGACAACACTAGGCTTTTTATCATCTTTTGTCCCACTGGATGTTTTATCTGCACCATTTCCACATCCTGCTAAACTCCCTACTAGAATACTTGCCAAGATAGTTGTTATTATTGATTTTCCAATTTTTTCCATAAAGTATTCCTCCCGTTTTTAGATATTATTATTCTTTTCCTTCCCATGGAACAAATTTTATTTCTATTAACCTAATTATTTTGTCAAGTAATATTCCCGTCACGCCCATTATTATAATGCCCACAAAAATTATGTCACTTCTTAAAAATTTACTGGCATCAAGAACCATCCACCCTATGCCAGATACTGCGGCAACCATTTCTGCAGCAACCAATGTTGTATATGCAAATCCCATAGAAGTTCTAAGCCCTGTAAATATTGAAGGCAAGCAAGTTGGAAGTATAACATGTAAAAATGTCTGAATTTTACTTGCACCTAAAGTATATGCTCCATTAATATAATCTTTTCTAATGCCTTTCACTCCAGATGCGCATGACAAATATATGGGTGGAAATGCTGCCAGATAAAGCAGCATAACTTTTGATGAATTTCCTATACCCAGCCACATTATTAGAAGTGCATAATATGCCAGGGGAGGAAGTGGTCTAAAGAAATTTACTATGGGTTCAAAAACAGCTCTAATTTTACTGCTGTACCCACTTGCCAGTCCTATCGGAATTCCTGTTATTATTGCTAATATAAATGCCGACATAAGCCTAAACATACTGTCACTAAAATGTTTATAAATAGTATTTCCCTTATATCCTTCTGTAATAATTTCTTTAAATCCCAATATAACTTTATAGGGTGACGGGATAATGGATTCAGGTAATATCTTTAACTTTGTTATCAAGTACCAGATAATTAACAATAAAGTTACAGTAGTTATTGTAATAATTTTTTCAATAGTAATAAATTTCGACATTTTAAAATCTATTTTTTTAGTCGATGCATTCAGTTTTTCATTATCTGAGATCCGCTTATACATAAATTTACCTCTCTTTTAATTTATCAGATAATTTTTCCAATAAGTTTTTTAAAACTTTTGCTATTATATCCAGTTCACCTTTTTCAATTACAAGCGGCGGAGCAAGTATTAAAACATTACTGTAATTTGGTACGGTGGTACTATTCTTGCCTACAATAACACCCCTCTCCTGTGCTTCTTTAATTAAATTTCCCAAATATTTCTCTTCTAAAGGAACTTTTAATTTTTTATCTTTTACCAATTCTATTCCTACAAACAATCCCTTATATCTTATATCCCCAACTATGGGCAGATTGCTCAATTCCTTCAATTTATCTATAAAATACTCACCTTTTTTTTCAGCTCTTTTTACTAAATTTAATTCATTTATAAGGTTTATATTTTCAATTGCCACTGCACAGGATGCAGGATGTCCGCCAAAAGTATTAACATGCCTCAGTTGTGATGTTTCATCATCGTCACTTGTAAATTTATCAAATATATTCTCTTTAGCAGCAGTTGCAGATAATGGAAGATATCCACTTGTCAATCCTTTTGCAAATGTTATAATATCAGGTTCTATACTCCAGTGTTTGAAACCAAACATTTTCCCTGTACGTCCAAACCCACTTACAACCTCATCAAAAATGAGTAAAACTCCTTTTTGCCTGCATATTTCTGAAATTCTATTCCAATATTCATTTGGAGGTACAATTACCCCTCCACCAGACATTATTGGTTCACCTATAAAAGCAGCTATAGTATCTTCACCTTCATAATTTATAACTTGTAAAAGTTCTTCTGCACATTCTAAATTACAATTCGGATATTTTTTGCCATGTGGACACCTGTAACAATATGGAGGATGTATTTTTATAAACCCTGACAACAGAGGTTCATATTTAAATTTGCGTCCTTCCTGCGCACTGGCACTTAATGTTCCCAATGTATTTCCATGATATGCCCTATATCTTGAAATGACTTTATACCTAAGCTGATTGTTATTTTGAATTTGATATTGACGCGCAATTTTAAATGCCACTTCATTGGCCTCAGATCCACTATTTGAATAGTGCAGTTTAGCTTTATATCCAAGCTCCTTATTAATCTTTCTAGAAAGTTCTATAGCCGGCAGATGACTTGCTGTCAAAGGATAATACGGCAGATTATTCATCTGATTATAAGCGGCTTTACTCAACTTTTCCTGACCATATCCAATATTTACACACCAAAGTCCTGATACCCCATCTATATAGCTTTTACCATCAATATCAAATATTCTAGCTCCTTTTCCATAAGTATATATTTTAGGTATATATTTCTTAGATTTTTTATATTGGGTTAATCCATGCCATAAATAGTTTATGTCATCTTCAACTAATTCACTTTTGTTTTTCCTGTCCCTTTCTTCCTTCATAATTCCACTCTCCTTCTCTCTTTATTTATATTTTCAATTTCATTATATTTACATCCTCAAAACCTGCATCTCTGTATATTCTGATTGCCTCCTTGCTAAATGCCAACAATTGTATTTCATTTGCTCCTTTTGATTTAATCCATTGTATATTTAAATTCAGTAATCTTGATGCCAATCCCCTTTTTCTGAATTCCGGCAATGTATAAACATCAACTATCCATCCATAAAACCCAGGTTTAAATAATAAATATGGAAAATCATTTTTTATCAAAGAACCAGCAACACAAATTGCTTTTCCTTCTGAACTATAAGCAATAAAATGTTGCATTTTATTTTTACTATATTGCTGTATATAAAAGTTTGTAGTTTCTTCTTTAATATTTTCTATGTAAAAATCATCTAAAAATCCAGTTTCCTCAAACAAAAATTTTCTAAATTGAAGTATTAATGATATATCTTTTTTTGATGCCCTTTTTATAACAATGTCATCATGCTCTTTCCACATTTAATTCACTTTCACCATCCAATCTTTAGTTTTATTTTTAATCTCTGCTTTTCAAAACCATTTATCCTATACTTTTTAATATTTGGGTAAAAATTTTACAAAATCATATTTGTATTATCTAAATACTGTACAATAAATTCAATAATAAAAGGTCAAGTTCAATTTTGTTATAAAGAATAAATATTATCTCTTTATAATAAATTCAACTTGACCTCTAGTTTTCCAGTCAGCCAACTAAAATATTAAATTTGCAGTAAAAAACTTCCTATGGAGAAACCAGTCTTAAATCATACTATTTAATTCCTGCTTCTTTTAAATAATCTTTGTTTACAAATTTATCAACATCTACTGAAGTTGTAATTAAATTAGCTCCTTTCATAAACTTCTCCGTCTTTTTAAGTTCTGTAATATCATCAGCTGTTAAATTAGGGTTAAAATCATATTTAGGTAAAACTTTAATAAGCTGATTTTGTGTTAAATTCACCTCACTACTTATAATTTTTGTAGTTTCACTTAAATTTTGTTTTGCAAATTCAGCTCCTTTTTGTATATTCTTCAAAAATATCTTAACTAATTCTGGATTTTGTTTTGCAAACTCATTTCTAACTACATAAATACATATCCCAAGTTTTATTCCCGTACCATCAATCAAAACTTTTCCTGTACCTTTGTCTTCCATTTGCGTTATAGTAGGTTCCCATACTGCACCTGCGTCAATACTCTTGCTTGCAATAGCAGAACTTATATCTCCGTTAGTGTCCATATTTACAAGTTGTACATCATCACTAGTCATATTGTTATTTTTTAAAACAAGGTATAAAAGGTGATGAGCATATGATCCTTTTACTACAGCTACTTTTTTACCCTTCAATTGTTTTGGCGAAGTAATTTTAGAATCTTTAGATACCATTATAGCTAGTGCTTTAGGACCTATAGAACTAGATGCAATAATACTTGTATCCTGTCCCGCAGATTTTCCTATAAAAGCTGGTGAGTCTCCCATCATTCCAATGTCCTGATTTCCAGAAGCTAATGATTCATTTTCTGGTGGACCCGATAAAAATGATGTCCATTTTACTTTGACTCCAACTTTTGCCATATCCTGTTCAATCCATTTCTTTTGTTTAGCTACAAAAACTGGTGCGTAATTCGGTATAGGTTGAGTTGCTATTCTAATTTCTTTAACTTTAACCCCTGAAGAACTATTGTTATTATCATTATTACTACATCCTGAAATCGGAATGATCAATAAAGCCATAATTATTACCATTATCTTATTTCTCATTTTTAACATTTAATTGTCTCCTTTTTATTAATCTTAAATTACATAATTAACTATTTCTTTTTGATCAGAAAAAAATTCTTCATATATTAACTTTCTTATCTCTAAAAAATCATAACTATTTCTATCTCTTGGCCTTTTAACTTTTATCGGTATTACTTTTTTTATTCTTCCTGGCCTCTGCGACATAACTATAACTTTGTCTCCTAAATATACTGCCTCATCAATATCGTGAGTTACAAATATTATTGTAATTTTTTTTGTTTCCCAAATTTTTAAACATTGTTCTTGCATCTGAATTCTAGTAAGTGCATCTAAGGCACCAAATGGTTCATCCATTAAAAGTATTTCAGGATTATTAGCTAATGCTCTCGCTATAGAAACCCTTTGTGACATTCCACCTGAAAGTTGGGATGGATAAGCATCTTCAAATCCTGATAATCCAACCAATTCTAAATGTTGCTTAACTATTTCTTTTTTCTCGCTATAGGATTTATCCCGTAATCCAAAAGATATATTTTCACTTACAGTAAACCAGGGGAAAAGTCTATGTTCCTGAAAAACTATCCCTATTTTTAAACTTGGTTTCAATATTTTTTCCCCATCCATTTCAACAGTTCCTTCATAATCATTGTCAAGTCCAGCAATTATACGAAGAAGTGTACTTTTACCACAACCACTGCTTCCTATTATACTGATAAATTGGCTTTTTTCCACATGTAAATTAATATTTTCAAGTACAGGAACACTTTTTCTATTTATAACAAACTTTTTATTCAAATTTCTAATTAAAATTCTATCTTCTGTTAATTTATCCATATTCATATTTACTCCCTAAATCACAATATTTATAATTACCACTTTACTAAGCTTCTTTGAAGTTTTAAAAGTAAGACATCCATCGTTTTTCCAATAACACCTATTATAAGCATTCCAACAATTACAACATCCGTTTGAGAAAGCTGCCTTGCATCAGAAATCATGTATCCAACACCACTTGTAGATGCTATAAGTTCAGCAGCCACTACACACATCCATGCACCACTTAATCCCAATCGTATTCCCGTCATTATAAATGGTAGAGATGACGGCATTATAACTTTTCTTATAAATTTCCCTTTTGGTATTTCAAGAACATAAGCTACCTCAATTAATTTCTTGTCAACTCGATGTATGCCTTCAACAACATTTGTAAAAATAGGGAAAAACGCACCTAATAAAATTATATATATTTTCGAATTTTCTCCTATTCCAAACCAAAGTATAGCAAGAGGTATCCAAGCAATTGGAGGTATGGGCCTGATAATTTGAATCACAATATTTGTTATCCTATCAAAATGTTTTGACAAACCCACTATTATACCTAAAAATATTCCACTTACAGAAGCTATCAAAAAACCTTCTAATACCCTGAGAATACTCATACCTATATTTTTATATAAAGTTCCTGCTTCTATGAGATTTATAAATGAATGCCATACTTTTCCAGGTCCTAGCAATAATATAGGGTTTACCAAACCAGTTTTAAAAAGTATTTGCCAAACTATTAGCACAGTTACTGGTAAGATTAAATATTCTACAATTTTATAAAAATCTTTTATCTTATGCATCAAACAAGCTCTCCTTATCAATTATTCATCATAATTTGCTTATTTTTTTTAGCTTTTCAAATTTTTGATTATCCAATTTTATATCCCCCATAAAATACTCTTTTCCGATGTATTTGTATTTAGGTTGTCCCAAACGATGATATGGTAATAATTCATATTTTACATTAGATCTATTTTTTAGAAAATCGACTATTTCCTCTATATCTTCAATAGAATCATTAAATTTCGGAATAATTGGCGTTCTAACAATTTTCTTCTTATTAGGAAATTGTATACATAATTTATTGAAATTATCAAGTATTAATTTATTATCTACTCCTGTAAATTTTTTATGTTTTTCTGAATTCATACATTTTATGTCAAATAATATTGTATCTAAGAATTCACATCCTTGTTTTAAAATACTCCACTTAGCATATCCACAAGTTTCCACAGCTGTATCTATTCTTCTTTTCTTAGCCTTTTTTAGCAATTCAATTGTAAAATATGGTTGGTTAAATGGTTCACCTCCACTTATAGTTAATCCTCCGCCAGATCTAGAATAAAATACTACATCTTTCTCTACTATATTTATTATCTCATTTGATGTAATAAGTTTTCCAAACACAAATAAAGCTTTCGATGGACATACATCTTTACAAATAAAACACTCTGTACACAATTTCCTATTTACTATTACTTTATCCTTCGATTTCCTTATCGCCTTATACTTGCACATATCAACACATTTTCCACATTCAGTACAGCCTATACATTTATCTAAATTACATGCTAACTCTGGATTGCTTTTCTGAGATTCCGGATTACTGCACCATCTACACCTAAGAGGACATCCCTTTAAAAAAACCAGCGTCCTAATACCAGGACCGTCATGCACGGAATAATGCTGGATATTAATAACACAGCCCTTATCATTATTTCTATTAGTTTCATTCATTTTAGTCCTCCATAGCTTTATATAAAGTCATTTTAATTATAAATTTTCATGTTCATTCCTTGCTATTATATCATCTTGAAGCTCCTTTGATAGCTCTACAAAATATGCACTATACCCTGCTACTCTCACCAATAAATTACTATACTTTTCAGGATCTTCCTGAGCATTTAAAAGTGTTTGCCTATTTATAATATTAAATTGCAAATGCCACAATTTTAAATCACACCATGTTCTTATAAAGGATATAAGTTTTTTAGTACCTTCTTCTCCTTTAACACAGGAGGGACTTAACTTTATATTCAAAAGTCTTGATGCCCTCTCCTTATAGTTATAATTTTTAGAGCTATAATTTGAAAGAAGTACAGCCGTAGGTCCATTTATATCTGCTCCCTGTGATGCAGAGGAACCATCTGAAAGTGGTGTCCATGCTTTTCTTCCATTTGGAGTCGCACTAACAACTTTTCCAAAAGGTACATGTGATGTAAATGGTACATATCTTAAATCAAGATACACACCTAATTCCTTAGAATACCTCTTTGTAAATTTAAGAGCTTCCCTATCAAGTTCTTTAGCAATGGAGTCTGCATATGGATCGTCATTTCCATAACTTGGTGCATTAATGAGAATCTGTCTTATGGCTTCTTTACTTTCAAAATTCGAAGAAATTGCATCTATAAGATCATCCATAGTTATTCTTTTGTCTTCATAAACAACTTTTTTAATAGCTGCCAAAGAATCAACAACTGTACCATATCCTATAAATTCAAAATACCCAAGATCAATGCCGCCATCTATATGTGGTTCATGGAGATCTTTTAAATTTTTCATACATAGATCATGCAATGCTGAACCAAGAGGTGTTGCAAAATGTTTAGGTCTAAGATTTATTATGGCATATTGTTGTATAAAAGCATGCTTTAAAAAGTTAGTTTGCTGAGCTATATATGCATTCCAAAAATCTTTCCAAGTTTTAAAATCTCTCGGATCTCCAGTCTCAAGTCCTATAACTTCATCGCCATAAAGCTTCATCCTACCATTATAAAGAACCATTTCAACTGCTGCTGCAAAATTTATATATGCACAAGGGCTTGTATAAGTATCCCTGTTTGGCATTCTGCATTCTGTACAACCCGAAACTGCATAATCATAAGCTTCTTCAAAATTAGCCCCTTTAGATATAAGCAATGGAATTACTTCCTCATCATTGATCAATTTAGGAAATCCAGCTCCTTCTTTTATAGTTTCCGAAACTTCATATAAATAACGTTCTGGTGAACTTGAATGAATTCTTGCAGCAAGATCAGGATAATTTAATGGAAATTCTCTTTTTGATTCTAAGAATAGGTATGTCAATTCATTTGTGGCATCCATGCCCTCTTTTGTCTGTCCACCTATAGTTACTGCTTCCCAATGTGCATACCCTTCATTAAATGCTCCGCCTGTTGGTGATATATAAAGATCTATAAACTGTGCCATTGCAACCCATACACATTCAAGTAACTCTCTTGCCCCTTCATCCGCTATATTTCCTTTTTCTATATCTTTTTTATAATATGGGTAAAGATATTGATCCATTCTTCCATTAGAAATTACAGTTCCCGTTTTCTGTTCGATTCTAGAAAACATCTGAGTAAACCATTGTGATTGTACAGCCTCATAAAAATTACGGGAAGGATTTTCAGGTACCCATGCACATATTTCTGCTATCTTTAATAATTCACGCTTTCTCACAGGATTTTTTTCGTCTAATGCTTTTTCTGCAGCAAGTTTAGAATATCTTCTCGCCCAAATTATAATTGCCTCACTCACGTTTATTACAGCTTCAAGAAAAGGTTTCTTTTCTGTATTATCAACAGGACTTAATGGATCAAGTTCTTTCAATTTTTCTTCCGCACTTTCCTTTATACCTTTAAATCCTATTTTTAATACTTTTTCGTAATCATGTACCCACTGTATTGAAGATCTAAAAGATGCCGTCTCATTAACTATAAATCTGGATTTCAATGTATCTTTAGGATCATAAGTTAGTTTTAATGTTTCTTCAGGAAGAGTTTTCGCTAAATCTTCATGAAAAGTTTTTCCTTTCCAATAAGGTGCAATATCTTCTATTACAACTTCAGTATCTTCTTTAGAAATATTAAAAGGCGACTGTACTCTATTAGGTAATTCCCTTATTGCAAGATCTAAAAAATCTCCGTCAAGTTCTGGATATAAAAGCCCATATCTTCCTTGATACCCTGCTCTACCAACAATAAGCTGAGCATTGTCAATATATACAGTTATATTTTCTGCAATGTGTTTCAATGCTTTTGACCATCTTAAAATAAGCGGTTGACCTTCCGTCTGTTTAAATGACTCGGTAAAATATTTTGCTCTTTCAATATCAATACGAGGTTTACTTCTTTCAAATCCTTTTAAAATCTTAAATACCCTCTTATCGGCATACTTATTAACTTTTCCCTTTGCTTCATCTTGTATTTTTTCTTCTTGAGGTGATAAAATTACATTTGGCATATTATTATCTCCTTTCCACCCAATTCATATCATATTTAAAGTATAAAATCTGTTTAACTGTTCCTAAGTCAATTTTCATTATTTACTTTACTGTATTCATATCTTTCATAATTAAAACTTATTTTCAAATTGGAAATAAGTTTATAAAATTAGAGATCAAATTTAACTTATTACAAGCATACAAACACTTACAATAAATTAAATTTGATCTCTAGTTTTCTAGTCAGTCCAAATAAATATCCACCAGCTTAGCTGGTGGTTTTTCCTAAGCCCTATAAGGGCAC
>ENA-UOOE01003229-UOOE01003229.1-fermentation-metagenome-genome-assembly--contig:-NODE-3229-length-10560-cov-5.767063_pt1 | contig 10560 bp, 8 predicted proteins | sample MGYA00245776_ERZ724021 | MGnify/ENA primary metagenome ERZ724021 (study PRJEB28704, sample SAMN03018321) | fermentation metagenome | biome: anthropogenic terrestrial biome; feature: soil; material...
GTTTGGGGTGAACTTAAATCTTTCAGTTTCTACACCTCAATCATCTATTATCTATTAAAAAGTTTCGATCCGACAAGATTGGTCATCAATAACGATGGCTGGGAGTTAACAAAGACCGATATCTGCGCGATCCATAACTACTCCCACGGCAATGAGCAGGATACGGGAAGAAGGGAATTTTTTAAACGGTTTTTAAAGGACAAATCCATCCTTCTTTCCTCTGCGGCTTCGGGGAACCATGCCTTTGCAGACGGCTTTTCCTACGAAGGGCAGCCCATTCTAATTACCGAATGCGGCGGAATTAACTACAACACAAGTCATCCCAACGGCTGGGGCTACACCAGCGCGCAGAACGTGGAGGAGTTTTACTCCCAATACCGTTTTATTATACAGAGTATCTTGGAATCCGATTGTGTCTATGGGTTCTGTTATACACAGCTAAGCGATGTGGAGCAGGAAACCAATGGTTTGCTGACCTATGACCGGAAACCGAAGTTTGACCCGGCGAGGATAAGAGAGATCAACGCTACCTTCCGCCACGGAATAGCACTCGAATAAAAGAACGTCGCTTCTCCTGTAAAGAGGCTGTTGCAATTCTATATGTAAATAAATATAAGAAGGTCTGGAAAATCACAGACCTTCTTGCTAACTTTTTTATTGTTAAGGAACATAAACCTTCTCTTGTTTTCTAACTGCAAAGGTAACAACCTCTTGTTTTCTTACTGTAAAGGGAATGAAATAATAAACTATATTGGCAATCCAATATTCCTGCTATGAAAACAGCAAAGCAACTCTCCCGCTTATTTAAGCATATGGATCAACATCGGTCCTATTTTCTCCAGGGTGGCTTGCTGATCTACCGCCCCCAAATCATAGGCTGCCTTCGGCATTCCATAAACAACAGAAGTTTTTTCATCCTGCCCGATCGTTCTTGCTCCCTTCCGCTTCATTGCAAGCAGGCCTCTGGCTCCGTCATAGCCCATACCCGTCAGGATAACTCCTATGGCATCCTTTCCCGCCTCTTTTGCAACGGAATCAAACAGTACATCCACAGACGGACAGTGACCGTTCACCCGATCGCCTTCAAAACATTCCACTTTATATCGGTTCCCGATTCTCCGTATCTTCATATGCTGATCTCCCGGTGCGATAAATACTTTTCCTGGCTCTATATAGTCACCGGTGCCGGCTTCCTTAACCTCCAGATTAGTCGAACTGTTCATACGGTCTGCAAACATTCTCGAAAACTTGGGCGGGATATGCTGCACAATTACGATTCCCGGCATATCCGACGGCAGCTTCCTTAATATATGGTAGATTGCCTCCGTTCCGCCGGTGGAAGCTCCGATTGCAATGAGCGTACTTCCAAAACTCCGTCTTCCCCCATCAATGCCCGGTCTTATCTTCGAAGAGAACGTTCTTGCCCCATTGTTCTTTAACCTTGACAAGACAGTTAGATTTTCTCCCTGCCCCTGCAGTACCTGCGCCCTGGAAGCAATCTTAATTTTGTCAATCATTTCATAGATAAATCTCTCCACACCCTGAACTGAGCCGGCATCCGGTTTTGCAACGAAATCCACCGCACCGGCATGAATAGCATCAAATACTTTGCCGCTAAGGGAACTGACAACAATAATCGGTAAGGGGTATTGCGGAAGAAGCTGATGAATAAATTCAATTCCGCTCATTTTCGGCATCTCAATGTCGCAGGTCATGACATCCGGCTTATATTGAAGAATTTTATCCCTCGCATCATAAGGGTCCTCGGCTGTAGCGATTACTTCGATACCGGGTTCGCTGGAAATCCCCCTGGATAATATTTCGCGGAATACGATACTGTCATCCACCACCAAAACCTTGATGTTTCTATTGTGCTCCACCAAATCACCCCTCCTTTTTATCTGCATGAATTAATTTCTCTTATCATCCCTATAATTAGCCCGACAAAAGCCTTCTTAACAAATCGTCTTCATCAATTTGCACAAATCAAGGCAAAACTTAAGTAATAGGAAACAATATTTTATCCATTTCTATCGGGATATAGATCGAATAGCCTTTTCGAATACTTCTCCGTATTTTCTCAATACATTTTTGCGGTTTCTAATTATATTTTACGATAGACCGCCGGCATCAAATAACGGAATTTTGTTTTTCCGCGGACGAGGGATTCGGAATGTCCGATAAACAGATATCCGCCATGCTCCATATAATCATAGAATTTATTGACCAATTCCATCTTGGTTTCTTCATCAAAATAGATCATTACATTCCGGCAAAAAATCACATGAAATTTCTTTTTAAAAGGAAAGGTCTCTTCCATCAGGTTAAACTTTCTAAAGATAACCTCTTTCTTTATTTTATCAACAATTTCCGAGTTTTCATTATCTGATTTTTTAAAATAATTAAGCCTCCAGTTGGGAGGCAGCGAATCCAATGCTTCCTTCTTATAGATTCCCAGAATCGCCTTACTTAGGGCTTTACTCGATAGATCGGTTGCCAGTATTTTGGTATCCCACCATACTTTCTCTTTGTCAAAATACTCTTCCATGAGCATCGCCAAAGTATAGGGCTCCTCTCCGGAAGAGCATCCCGCACTCCAGATCCGCAGGTCTTTGTCCCTGACCGCCCTTGAAAGATACGGCAGTACATAATCCCTGAAATAACAGAAGTGATCTGCTTCTCTCATAAAAAATGTATGGTTGGTTGTAATTTTATTGATCAATTCATTCACTGCTTTGCCGGTCTTATCGGAACGGATATATTGATAATAATCCGTAAAGCTTTTAAAACCATTCTCGATCAAAACATTCTGCAGTCTTCCCATTACCAGCATTTCTTTTTCTTTCTTTAAATTAATCCCGTAATTCGCCTTTATGTATGCACTCAGCCGTAGAAATTCTTCCTCTGTTATTTTAATCACAAAATGTTCCCCTTTAAAACTGCAGCTGCCCTCTTAACGCATAATCAAATTCTCAAATCATATGCAGAATAAGGACAGGCAGCCGCAAGACAAACTTAATAAAAATCCAGTATGTATGAAAATTAATACTTTCCGAATTCGCTATCGCTTAATACGATTTGCGGAACGGAGCTTTCTCTTTTTTCCTCTATGAGGCTGCCCTGTCCGTTCCTTTTCTTGTCTGCCATGTTCTCTAGCATGGATCGCACCTCTGGGCTGACCTCTTCCATTCGATGCTTCGTATTCGTTTTATTCTTAAGCTTGAATTTGCTTACCATTGATTTTAGAAGCTCTGCCTGGCTGGACAGCTCCTCACTGGCAGCGGCACCTTCCTCCGAGGTGGCAGAGTTGGTCTGCACCACATCAGATACCTGTATAATACCCTGATGGATTTGATTGATGCCAATTGCCTGCTCATTCGACGCAACTGCAATATCATTGACAAGATTTGCAACTTTTTCTATCTGATCAACAATTTTATTCAGCGAATCGGCGGTATCCTTGGCAATCTTCGTACCATCTTCTACTTTTGCAATTGAGTTTTCAATCATTTCCGTTGTTTCTTTTGCCGCATTTGCCGAACGTGCTGCCAGTGTCCGGACTTCCTCCGCTACAACAGCAAAGCCTTTCCCATACTGCCCCGCCCTTGCTGCTTCAACCGCGGCATTAAGAGCAAGAATATTTGTCTGAAAAGCGATATCATCGATCACTTTAATAATTTTATTGATATTGTTCGAGGAAACATTGATTTCATCCATTGCCTGAAGCATTCCCTTCATTTGGGTATTTCCCTGTGAGGCATTTGATTTCGCTGTTTCCGCCAGTTCATTCGCTTTATTTGCGTTATCTGCATTCAGTTTTGTCTGGGATGAAATCTCTTCCAAGGAGGCCGTCAGCTGTTCTACAGAACTTGCCTGTTCGGTAGCTCCTTGTGAAAGAACGATGCTGGAATCCGATACCTGCTTTGCACCTACGGCGACTTGTTCGGCAGAGGATGCGATATTCCAAAAAGCAGTATTATTCTGCTCGACCATGTCATAGAGGGCTTTGCCAAGAACATCACTTTCCGAACGAACCCTAACCTTTACTGTAAAGTCACGGTTAGCAATACTTTCCGCAACCAATGCCTGATCACGGACATTCTGAATCATTTCCTGCAGGGACTCAGCAAGACGACCGACCTCGTCCTTTGTTTTTATTTCAATATTGACACCGATATCACCCAAAGCAAGTTTATCTGCGGCTGACACCAGCTTATAAATCGGCTTCGTTATGGATTTTGTAATAAATATTCCAAACACAATCGCAAGAAATACGCCGATGATTACCAGTATCGTCATTGCAAATGATGATCTGATGGCGATATCATTGTTGCTGCTATCCTGCATTTTGCCGCCTTCAATTTTACGTGCAAGCAACTCATCAATCGTATTCTGCACAGTTTCGCCAGATGTTTTGAAATTTTTATTATAAAGAGCTTCGGTTGCCTGTGAATTCAGGCCGGATAATGCAAGCTCCTGTACGTTTTCCCTGCGCGGGATATAATCCTCCAGAGCCGTTTTAAAGGAACGGAATAATTCGCGATTACTCTCTTCGAGAATCTTTTCCTCAAAACTATTCGCCAATTCTTCAATCATTGCGTCGTTCGCTTCGATCAAATCCGAATTCTTTTGCTTCTCTGCCGAATCAGTTATCAGGACCATATCCCGGAGCATAGCACGTTCTCCCTGGAATAGCGATGAAATCTGTGCCATATCGGACATCGGCACGGCTACATTTTCATACAATTTCGCTGAGTTATTGTTTATTTTATTCATGTTACTGATTCCGTAGATGCCGATCATACTCGCAATAACCGCTATCCCGGCAAAGCCTATCATTAATTTCCTGCCAATCTTTAAGTTATAGAACCACTTCATTGTCACTTTCTCCCTTGCTATAAATTATAGTACCTCGTTCAAATTCTCATAATCATCTTCTGTAAGCAATCTCTCGCAGTTCAGCAAAAGTTTCACATCTTCTCCGGTTTTACCGATTTTTTTAATATACCGGTTATGAAACCCTTTGTTCATCTGCGGCGGATCTATGATATCCTGCTCCGGTATCGTAAGTACCTCCGATACGCTGTCTACAATTAAACCGATGGACAGCTCCTGGATGTCCACCACGATAACGCAGGTTCGGTCATTGTATTCCTTCGCCTCCATCTTAAATCGCAGTCTTACATCCATAACCGGTATAATTTTCCCTCTTAGATTAATGATTCCCTTTATATAGTCCGGGAGCTCCGGCACCTCCGTAATCGTCTGCATACCAATAATTTCAGTAACGTATTGTATTTCAATGCCGTAATTTTCATTTCCCACGGAGAAGGTCAGATATCTTCCCTTCTGTGTATCTTCCTCCATTTCCATTGCCCTTTCCGTTAATTCAGCCATGTCATCATCTCCTTTCCTCTTATGTATTTATGTAGATAATTGCGAACCCCTGCAATTGCAGCTATTCTGCAAATGACAAACGCATAGAATTTCGCAACTGCCTAAAATCATTTACTTATCGCAATTCGTGTTTACTGCACAAGGTACAGCCTGTAAAGCTTTAGATCATATCAATTAAACCGGCAATATCTAAAATCAAACTAATTCTTCCGTCCCCCAAAAGTGTACATCCCGTGATTCCATTGATTTTCTTATATCTCCGGATATATTCGGGCAGCGCTTTGACTACTACCTGCTGCTGTCCCAAAAGCTCATCCGCAAAGATACAGATCGTTTTTTCATCCTGCTCCGCCATGACGATAATACCGTCCGAAAATTTTTTAATCAGGGTATCCACCCCATAAAATTCATGCAGCCTTAAAATCGGATAGCAGGATCCCCTTACCATAATCATTTCATTTCCATCCGGATCCAGAATAATATTCTCCCTCCTTGGCCGGAAGGATTCTTTGATCGCGGTCGTCGGTATGGTATAACAGGAGGATCCGACTTTTATGTTCATTCCGTCGATAATTGCTAACGTCAATGGTATCTTTAAAGAAATCGCCGTTCCCTTATCCGGAACGCTCTCGATGGATAACGCACCGCCAATGGCTTCAATATTCTTTGCTACCACATCCATTCCCACACCGCGGCCGGAGTATTCCGTTACACTGTCTTTCGTTGAAAATCCGGGAAGCAAAATCAAATTGAATATTTCGTTATCGGACAGATCCGCTTCACTCTTTGGAAGCAGATGATTCTCTCTTGCTTTTTTAAGAATACTTTCCTTATTTAGTCCTTTTCCATCATCCTTAATAACGATCAGAACATCATTGCCATTGTTCTTCGCCTTTAATGTCACGGTTCCTGTTCTCGGCTTTCCTTTTTTCTGCCGGGCTTCCGGTGTTTCAATTCCATGATCAAGCGCATTTCTGACCAGATGCATCAACGGGTCCGAGATATGCTCGATAATGTTTTTATCCACTTCCGTTTCTTCCCCTTCGATCTCCAGCTGTACCTCTTTATGAAGATTTTTGCACATATCTCTTACGATGCGGTTCATTTTGTGAAAGGTCGCGGAGAGAGGCACCATCCGAACCGCCATAACCGTATCCTGTATTTCACTTGTGATTTTATTGAGCTGTCTTGCAGCCTTCTTAAAATTGTTCAGCTCCAACCCATGCAAATCCGGATTCTGTATAACCATCGCCTCGGCAATTACCATTTCACCGACTAAGTCCATTAATTTATCTAGCTTTTCCACACTGACACTAATGATACTTTGAACCGTAGATGCCAAATGCTTCTCCCGATCAAGCGGCTTCTTATCCGCTGTCCCCGTTTCATTGTTCTCTAAAATATTGCGGCTCGTTGTATACAGTGCCTCTGGGTTTCCTGCGGACAGCTGAGGTACTATCGCATCCTCCTCAATTTGCTCAAGTTCTAAGTTCTTTAGAAAAATGGTTTGCATGAAAAAATCCTGTACTTCCTCAAAGGTATAGTTTGCTTTCAGGTATATCGTAAATCCTTCTTTTCGAATCACTTCAATACTTTCTTCACTCTCCAGAATATCCGCTGGGAAATAAGTATACCAATCGGCTACCTCCCGCAATTTATGAATAATCGTGTAGGCTCTTACATTTTCCATCTCACAGCCTTCTTCAAAAAAGATGACCGCCTTATAGGCAGATGGACGGGAAGCAGAAGCCACATTCGTATTTTCCTTTTTTAAATTCATGATGTAATCCTTCACGGTATGAATCAGCTTTGAGGCATCCCCATCCGCAGCGTCATGGTTCTTGATTTTTATCAATTCCACCTTAATAAAATCCACACTTTCCAACACTAAATCCGATAAAGAACTGCAATCAAATCGCTGCGGCTTTTCTTCGCGAATGTAAAAGAACAAATCCTCCACGGTATGAGCCAGCTCCGATATCTCGTTGAATGTCATCATTGCGGCAGAACCCTTTATCGTATGCATAATGCGAAAGATCTCATTAATTGCGGCTCCGGTGTAACAGTTATCCTTGTCGCTCGATAAGATTGCCTGCTCCAGCTGCTCAATCAACTGAGAGGATTCAAACAGAAACATATCAAGCATTGTGTCATTTGTATTTTGATGTGACATTTTATCAATCTCCTGGCATATTATTTATGTATCAATTCTTACATATCCTATCTATTATCTATGAATAAAGTGTGAAGACAAAGCGTCTTTCCACCATGAATAATCCGTGATTTTTATATCTGTGATTTCTTACAGGCTGTCCAAGTCGTGGTATATTATCCCAGTTTCTTAATGTAACAATATACTTAAAATGTTACATTCAAATTTCTTTGTAAAACCTGATATTTCTTTGATTTTATAGTTTCAAATACTCTATATTTCTGTTATTATAGGAAAAGCAAACGCAACATTTTATTTAGAAACATTAAAAATGTTACATTCAAAGGAGACGCATTATGACAGTAGAACCCATTCGAGACAAAGTAAAAATAAAACAAATGTATCAATATTTGAAGGGAAAGGATCCTAAATACAGTCTGCTATTTAAATTTGGTTTAAATACCGGATTGCGTATCAGTGATATTCTTCCTTTAAAAGTAAAGGATATCTATTCAGAAAGCGGAAAGTTTCGGGAATATTTGGTCCTGGTAGAAAAGAAAACGAAGAAAGAAAAGAAGATTAAATTAAATAATGCTCTGCGAAATACGATAACTCCCTATGTTAAGGAATGCAATTTAGCCAGCACGGATTATTTATTTCCAAGCAGAAAAGGAGGCTATATCGGGAGAATACAGGCTTACCGCGTGCTTAAAGAAGCCGCAGAACTGTTTGGCATCGAAAATTTCGGAACACATAGCCTGCGTAAAACCTGGGGATATTGGACCTACAATATGTCAAAATACAATATCGGTCTGATCATGGACACTTTTAACCATAGTTCTCCGCGCATTACCCTTCGCTATATAGGAGTCAATCAGGATCAGAAAGATGAGCTGTATTCTCTGGTACAATTTTAATTTTATAGAAATTTTATTTTTTGCTTGAATATATTTTACAGCAATGGTATATTAAGGTTAATTTGTCGATTTACGCTATACAACATTTTAAGTATATTGTTGCATTACTAAATTTGTAAAAAGCGCTGCAATGCATTGCAGCGCTTTTATCTGTAAATAATAGGATTATTATGGATTCTGTTTATCCCTTAACACTGCCAAGAGCTACCCCCTGAACGATACTCTTCGACACGAATAGGTAAACAACTACTACCGGAAAAATAGAAATAGCGATCATCATATATACCTGGCCAAGATCGAACTTTAAAAAATCCGCACTTCGCAGTTGCGCGATCAGAATCGGCAGGGTCTTTTTATCCTTTTTATCCAGGATCAGGCTCGGGATAAAATAGTTATTCCAGGAACTTGTGAATGCAAAGATTGCTTGCACTGCAATTGCCGGTTTCATAATTGGCAGCACAATGGTATTGAACGCCCTGAATTCATGAGATCCGTCAATTCTTGCCGCCTCCACTATTTCAATCGGGAGAGCGCTGTCCATATACTGCTTCATAAAGAAGAATACGACGGGTGCCGCAATGGAAGGTACAATCAGAGGAACAAAGCTGTTCATCAGCTTCATCTTCCTCATTAATTCAACAAATCCAAGCGCGGAAACCTGCGTCGGCACCATCATGATCATTAGGATAAAAGTAAATATCACTTTCTTTCCTCTAAAATCGTAGGCATGAATTGCATATGCCGTCAGGGAAGAAAAGTACGTAGTGAGAACCGCGCTTCCCATAGCAACGATAAAACTATTTAAGATACCTCTGAGCACAGGAAGATTCGGATTATGCATCAGATTCTCAAAGTTCTTGGCAAAGCTGCTTCCCGGCAGCATAGTGAAGCCCTTCTGGATATCCACATGATTCCTAGTACAATTAATTAGTAATATGTAAAAGGGGAGCAGACAGATTATAGTCAGGAAAATCAATATCACATAACTAACAACACGTCGAATATGTAATCCGGCCCCTCCGCTTTGTTCTTTCTCTGTCATGTTATCCTCTCCTTAATTTTCTTTTTTGGTGAACTTAAAATAGATCAATAGACTTAAAGCGGCGGTACAGATAAATAGGATTACGGACAGGGCGCCTGCCATTCCATAATTCTTGCTGTATAAATGCTTATTCAAATACATAATCAACGTCATGGACGAATTATTCGGTGAGCCGTCACCATTGGTAAGAATCTGCGGCACATCAAACATCTGAATTCCGCCGATTAGAGATGTAATAATCACATAAATAAAGATAGGCCGAAGAAGCGGCATCGTGATTAAGCGGAATATCTGAAAGGATTTTGCACCATCCACTTCCGCCGCTTCAAACAAGGTTGTATCAATTCCCATCATTCCCGCCATCAGCAGAATGGTTGTATTTCCAAACCACATCAGAAAATTCATAAGAGCAATTAGCCCTCTCGTGCCGCCGACACTGGATAAAAATCGAAAAGGCTCTTTCAAAATCCCAAGACGAATTAAAATATCATTGACCGGTCCGATATCCGAGAATATAGCGAAAAACAGCATGGAAAATGCAGCCGCCATGATCAGATTCGGCATATAAATAATGGTTTTAAAAAACCGTTTCCCCTTTAGCCCTAATCTAAGGTCCGTAAACCACGCAGCCAGCAATAAAGATATGCAGATCTGCGGGATGAAGCCCATAAGCCACATAATAAGGGTATTCTGCGTATATTTCAGCAGGCTTGCATTAGCAAATAGTGCTTTAAAATTATTAAGGCCAACAAAGTTTGGGCCAACCTTCGTAAGGCCGGACATATAGTTTTCAAAAAAACTGTTGTAGAACGTAGAAACCAATGGTATTAATGAAAATACCGTATATACCACAAAGAATGGTATCAAAAATATATATCCCCATTTGGTGTACTTCACACAGCTTGTTTTCTTCTTTCTCATAATTTCTCCCATTTCTGCGCTGCCTTTTGCGCTTTTCCTCCCGCCTAGGTAGCAATTAGTTTCCTATTCCATATTACTGAATTCAATATTCAGGGGTTGTTGCAAACTTTCGAATACCGCAAGAGGATCTG
>ENA-UOOE01003234-UOOE01003234.1-fermentation-metagenome-genome-assembly--contig:-NODE-3234-length-10545-cov-10.585891_pt1 | contig 10545 bp, 23 predicted proteins | sample MGYA00245776_ERZ724021 | MGnify/ENA primary metagenome ERZ724021 (study PRJEB28704, sample SAMN03018321) | fermentation metagenome | biome: anthropogenic terrestrial biome; feature: soil...
CACTCCTGGTTTTGGTTCAGTCAGTCTAGGTTCGAATCCTGGTAGGACAACAATATCACGATATAACCGATTGAATTTCAGTCGGTTATTTCTTTTTAAAAAGCATATTCCCCCAATATTTCCCTAAATTTCTGATAATCCAAATAAGATCACTATACCCTATATATAACCAAATAAAACCGCCCCTATTTTCGCAAACAAGGACGGAAAAATAAAAAAAAAGTGTTTTCATGGAAGATTGACTCTTTTAATGGCTTCAATATCTCTTAACAGTTCAGTGGTCCACTCGCTCGTATCTTCAAGCAACTTTTGTATTGCCCTTATAACCGTGTGCACCTCGAGCAACCCATCCAGGCATAGTTTATCCAAAACTTCTTCGGTATAATGATAACACAAGGTATCTGCAACCCCTATAAGGCTCCCTATCTGCAGAAAGTCAAAATCACTTAGGACTTTGTTTTCTTTATCGAGTATCTTCTCATTAATTTCTATTGTTTTCATAGCTGTATAATTTATCCGTAAATATTTTCATTGTACTCATCAAATCGCTTCAACGATTCTTTTAAGATAGCGTACACCTTGTACATATTTGTCCCATCGTCTTTGCTGTTGGAATTTTCAGCGTATTGATGTATCAAGTCTATTGCACCAGACAACAAATCGTGTGCTTCAATAAATAGACCTTCACCTTCTCTGTTTTCTCTAATTTCTTTTCTTTCCATAATTCTAATTTTTTGAGTGTTATTTAAATATTTGTTTTTTCAATTAACATTAGTAAAAGCGTATCAACACACTTTATCCCACATTCAGGGGTTTTTTTTATAGACCCGTTTATAATTCCGATAGCGTCATTTATAGCACGCTCATAAATAGTGTTTTTTCGTTGCAGTTCTAAAATCGTCTTTAATGCTTCGTTGTCCATAATTCAAATATTTAATTGTTACTATCAAATTATTTTGATTATGCAAATATAAAGTAATTACTTTACATAAAACAAGAAAATGTAAAATAAATTTCATCTTTAACATAATTTAGTAAAGTAGTTGGTTGACAAGGTTAACATTTATGTTAACTTTGTGCTTAACAATTAGGTCATTTATGCTGAAAATTAAAGCAATATTAAAAGATAAAGGTCTCACCATTCAGGAATTGGCAGATATGCTCGGTATATCCCGCGTCGGTCTAAGTCAACAAATAAACGGTTCTCCCCGGCTGGATAGTCTTCAAAAGATTGCCAACGCCCTCGAGGTTGATTTGCTTGACCTGTTCGAAGATGAGAGGGAAAGAAATGCTTCCATCAAATGCCCCAATTGCGGCACTGATATTATTATAGACGTGCGAAAATAATTAAACTACATAATATTTTATTGCAGGCTACCTATTGGGTGGCTTTTTTTATTATATTTGAGGCTTCTAAATTATTAATACTGTGATTTAAACAAAATACAAACTATTAAAATTAACCAACATGAAAAAGATCATTCTATTAATTTTACTCGTCTTTCCGTTATATATGTTCGGAAACGACTTACCAAAAATCGAAAAACCGGATATAAATCAATTTTCCGGGTCGATGATGAGAAGTAAATCATCCGGCGTGTATCTGCAATCCGCTTCAAAGAATTTTCTTATCGGAACCGGGCTGTTCGTAGTCGGGGCATCGGCTGTAACGTTGTCCGCAACGTTACTGAATGATTACAATGCGCAACAACCCGTTCTTATTCTCGGAGGGTTAACATCTCTTGCCGGGCTTGTATTTAGTGTGAAAGGTTATATTGATATTGGGAAGGCTGGGAAAAGGCTGAATTATGAAATCGGAGCCGGTCGGGCGGGACTGGTGTTCAATTGGTAAAAAGAGCAATGGGTATAAAATGCATCTTCCTTACAAATACCAAATCTAAAATTAAATTCAACACTAATAAAAAAAGGGTAATTACTGATGAATGGCTGGGTTATAAATCTCTGCAAAGGTTTTACGACCACGCTTTTGTGAAACAATGAAGGCGAATTTGTAAACGGTAGAATTCATACCAATACTATTGAGGGTTTTTGATCGTTATTAAAACGTGGAATAGTCGGTATCTATCATTTTACAACCCGAAAACACTTGCAAAAATACGTGGATGAATTTGTTTTTAGATATAATACCCGTGAACATTCGGTACAAAACAGATTCAACTTATTGCTGTCAAATTTAGAAAATCGTTTAACATATAAAGAATTGATTTATGAGTAAGAAATTAGAATCAATGTATAATGGAGAATTAGACCTCAATGGGTTTAAGATTTCATGCGCTGTACTCGAAGATGGGCAACGCGTTCTTGTCAATAGAAGTTTGTCAAATGCGTTGGGAATAAAAGGGGCTGGTGCATATTGGCAAAAAAAGAAGAAATTAGAAAAAGGCGCCTTACTCCCTGAGTACATTTCTGCCAGGTATCTTCAACCATACATAGCAGATGATTTAAGGGTAAGTCTTACAAATCCAATACCTTATATTAATAATGGCGGAGTTGAAACTGAGGGTGTCCCTGCAGAATTATTAGCTGATATATGCGATGTTTATATAAAAGCGAACGAAAAGGGCGCTTTATCTGATAATCAACAGGTTGCAGAGAATGCCTATAAAATACTGCTCGCTTTCTCAAAGGTAGGTATTATAGCTCTCGTGGATGAGGCTACCGGATATCAGTATGATAGAGAAAAAGATGAGCTTCAAAAAATATTAAAGGCTTATATTTCTGATGAGTTATTACCTTGGCAAAAAAGATTTCCCGATGTCTATTATAAAGAACTATTTAGATTAAATGGATGGGATTTCACGGTAAATGGAATAAGAAAACGACCGGGGGTTATAGGTAAATGGACAAATACTTTAATCTACGATGAACTTCCAAAAGGTGTTTTAGATGAATTAAAACGAAGAACACCTATTAGTCAGTTAGGCAATAGAACGGTCCGCTACCATCAATTTTTAACGTTGGACGTTGGAGAACCAAATCTAAACTCTCAAATAGGACAAGTTATTACCTTATTTAGGCTTTCTGACAACATGGAGCACATGTGGAAACAATTTGAAAAATTAAAATCGAGAAAACAAGGGCAGCTTGAAATACCTTTTGATTTTGATGAAGCAGGACACACAATAGAACCATTGTACGACGAAAATAAATTATCTGATTTTGACCAAAAACTTCAAAAGGGATTAGAATATAATCTAAAAGACAAAGAAGCAAACTAAAAAATAAAGCGCCTACCGAAAATAGGCGCTTAAAAAATTATCTTGTGTTAACTTGTATGTAGTTACCAAAAAAAGTATAAATAAAGGATTAGCGGCTGTTATAAAATATGAACAATAAGCAAATTTACATTATGAAAAAGGTCACTTTGTTTTTATTTACTGTTTTGATGCTTGTTTCCTGTGCGTCCGTAAAGCCTACGGTTGGGCTGTATTTATCAGACGTGAATGGAAATCAGGCTAGCGGAATGTCTTATATTGATGATATGATAGCTATTGATTGGTCGTATATTTATAAAGCGAGATTGAATTTTAAGCTTAAGAATAACACCAAATCTACGATAAGGATAATGTGGGATGATGCAGCCTATGTAAACGCAAGCGGATCAACAGACCGCGTCATGCATGCGGGAGTGAAATATATAAATAGAAATGAATCACAACCCCCGTCATCAGTTCCCGCTGGTGCATATATTGAAGATGCGGTTATTCCAACTTCTGTTATTGCGTTTATGCCTTATGTTGGGTGGACGGAGGGTAATCTGTTTACGGTATCCGTGGATTCAAGAGAGGCTAAAAAACAACTGGAAAATACATACGGAAAAACAGTAAAGGTGTTGCTACCAATAGAGGCGGGTGGGGTCATCACTGATTATGAATTTTCATTTACTGTCACATCGCTGAAAAGATGAAAAAGTTTTTATTTATTTTGCTTGTATTTCCAATTTTGGCTTTCGGGCAGTCCTGTTTCATGGCTCAAAATTCAGCCGCCAAATCGTTAAGAACGTTATACCGTTCTTTTCTTTTATGAACTTCTTTTGGGTGGGCTTGTCGAATTTGAGGATGGTGCTGGTATCTGCGTGGCTAATTTTTTCAGCACCCGACAAAACAATATTCTTAGTCTCGGTTGGAAGTATATCTACCACTTTGGCAAAATTTGCGCTTCTTGAAATTGTGGAAGATGCAACTCCATACTCTTTTGCTAAATTCTCGTTGGTTTTGGCTGGATCTGGAATCAAGTTGTCAGATTGATAACTTGATTTTTCAAATTCGTCACTCTTCCTATCCCCTCCCCAAATCTTCTTCTCCGTCTCATACCGCTTGCCTCTCAAATAAGCTATCTGATTGGGGTTAAGATTACGCCTGCCTAATTGGTTGCTTATCTGCGGACTTTTTCACATCACTCAACGCAAAATTGCGTTCAGCTATTTAAAGATGGAATTCCCCATCTTTTAAACACCCGTAATTCTGGGTATTTACATACCCGTAATTCCGTGCATGTACATCGGCTGAAATTTCGGCTGATCTTTTACATACCCCAAAATTGGGGTATTTATTTCGTGGCTGGTTTTTGAGCCGCCAAATCGATAAGAACGGAATTCCGCCCATGTAAACATCGGAATTCCGCTTATTTAGTTTTGTGCAAGCATAAAAAAGGGCACCGGATCACTCCGGCACCCAAAAAATCAAACACAACAACTGCCCTAGAAAATGGATAAGTAGGGTCTAAAGACGTTTTTTTATTTTTGACTGTTGGTTTAAAATTGCAACCAACTTTTTACCCTCTATTTCGAACCTAATGTTTTGACGTGATCCCCGTTGTGTGGCAGGTGAGAATTTTCCATGTGATAATGCTTTTAAGGTTTAGTTTCATGGTTGGTTGTGTTTTATTTTTGTATCAACTTGTTGTGTGAATATCTCTTTCAGGTTTTCGGTCAGAATTTCATCTTCACGCGGATCATTGGCCTTTATAAAGACCATGACTACCGCCTTGGCGAATTCGTAAACCGACTTAAACCCATTTGTCTTGATTATTCTTTCGATTCTCTTTTTGTCCGTTACGGACAGGTCTGCCTTGATCTGCATAATTAACGGTCTTTTATGGGGATATGCTCCCTGCGTTGCAACGTCTTTTTCATGATAACCTCGTCGGCTGATCCCCATTCGAGGTGGGTGCCGTAAAGCGAGGTGCGCCATTCCTGTTCCTCCCGTTCTTCCCGGTACACGTCTTGCTCGATCAACGAAACAGCCTGCAGAATCAGTTTCCGCAAAAGAACTCCCTTATGCCTGATGCCCTGCTGTTCCATTATTCGATTAAAGCGTTCCTCATCGTCCCCGGTGAGGTCGATCTTTACTGCGAAATATTCGTAGTAGTATTTTTTCATAGTTTTCTCAGCGTTTTTATTAGCGTTCCGAACTGTCGGTAAATTCTGATCTTCTCGACGTCTCTTCTTAAATACAATGGTGTGTAAATGCCCTGAAACTGTATTACCCTTAACCGTTTACGCCATTTATGGAATGTTTGTGGCGAACAGTTAAGAATCCGGATGGCCTGATCCTCTCTAACAGTCCCCTGCATTTTCTTCATCTTCTCGTATCTGGAAAAAAACAAATCCGAGTCTCTTTTTAATTTCTCAATTTTCACCCCCACAGGCATAAAATATCAATTTTAACAATTTTTCAACCCCCACAGTCCAAAAAAACCTCGCGCGTGTTAATGTGAGGGTGCTGAGGTTGGGCACCCCTCCGGCCTCGTCAAAAATGACCTCCCCGGCTTCGTTTTAAGCCCTTTTCGGCTGCTCCCTGAGGCAAACCTCATCAATGCTACGATAATGTCATAGAACGTATAGGAGTGAGCGGCAGGGGTACTGCCGCCCATCCTAATACTACATCGTGTACTCGCTCCGTTGTCCGCCGGACAATAAAGCATACAACTTCACTTCGTTGACTTTTACCTTTTTGCCTTCCAGATAATAGTGTGACTTCACATAGCTTGGATGAAGCCCCAAAGTCTCCAGGCTCCTGCGGATAGACTCGATCGCCTCATACTGTTCGGCTGTTACCTGATAAGTGTATCTCTCCCGATAATGGTCGTCAACAGCTTTCTCATTTAGCTCGAACGATCCATCAGGATGAAGTATGAGGAACTTCTTGTCGTATGTGAAACGTTGAAAGGGATCGGCCAACATTGCAAACTTCTGATGGAGGAAATTACGCGTGTGCAAATCGGATAAATCCTGATAATGTTCCTTTGCGAAGCGGGCAAAGTACTCCGCCTGCAACTTCTCTCCACCGTTGCATAGGTTACTATAAATGATGTCCATGTATAGCGGAAGATTCTTCTCTTGGATCTCTTTTACTTTTTGCTCGATGTAGCTGAATCGCGCCTTTTGTAGTCTCGCCTCAATGCTTGCTGCGGCTTCGTCCGTTACTTTGTAAACTTTTTTTTCGCTCATGGTTTAAAATTTGGTTGTTTCTTGGTTAAATTCGTTTTTGATGTATGGCTTCTGCAGCCGCTCCGGTACCGGCAATCCTGCCTTCTTGTATAACTGTATCAGCTTGTTCTTTCTTGCCTGTGGGTTTTTCTTTCCCATTATCGTAAATTTATTATGTTAATCTTTCCATCCTGGAGAATGTATGCCATTCTCTCGTATTTCCGGCTCCTCAACATGGATCCCGATTTCATCAGCTCTCGCCATTCCTCTTGCGTAAAGCCCTCTGACAGGAACAGCTTCTTAGTTGCTCGGCTGTCGAATATGTCTCCTTTAATCTTCATGATATCGGGTATTTTCTGTCCAACTCTTCTCGCAATGCTTTAAGCTTCTCAGCTGGCGTCCAAGGGATTCCCGCTTTCTTTGCCAGCGCGTGAAGTCTCTTCTTGTATCCATTGTCTTTTGCCTCGCCGTTGATTCTGTTCCTTACGCCCACACTCGTTTCTGGATAAGCCGGGCTTGCGGTTATCGTCACGTCATAGAGGCCGCTGATTTTTTTTATCTTTCGAAGATAAATGCCATCCTGCCGCTTCTCCCACACGTCGCCTCCATCCGCCACGCTGAAACTGAAAGAGGAACCATCGATATCCCCGCGCCTTACCATCTCCACGGTATAGTCGCCATCAGCGGTATTAGCGGCTGAGAACTCATAGTACAATCCGGTGGAGGTGATCCTTAGGGATAATGTTCCCCTGCCTTTCTTGCTCCGTGCCAAAAGTCGCTCCCGGTTGTGATCCACTAATGCCTTTACATCACTTCGCTGGATGAGTGCTTCGTCGATTGCACCCGGAAGGATGATCTCAACGAACCTTCGTCCAGCCTCAAATAATACCTGCGATGGGCTGTTGAATACCACTGCCATCCCGCTCACTTTTCGACCGCTCACACTTGGTGCGGCTGCCGATCTTACCTCTCTGTTGTTGTCTTGCATTGTTTTTTGATATTTAGCTTATTAGTAATTACTCCCCACCATCTGAAACGAAAAATCCAGGTTAGCAAGTGATCCGCTGCCGTTCCTAACTTCCACCGTAAAATACGTGGAATACATTCCTGTAACAACGCATCTTTGACCACTTACCAAAGGTTGACAAAAAACACAGTAATCTGCCGTCTTTACAAGTCCTGCAGGACGTTGGAAGTCAATCCGCATTATACCTGTTGAAATCCATTGGTCGGCAACTATATCTATTGCCCCCCATTTATTTAATACTGCCATGACTATAGGTTTTTTTCGGTCGCAAAATAACTCCCGGTCGCCTGCTGGTTAAGCTCCCAGTCCGTCAGGAATCGGCTGAAGCTGTCATACAATGGCTGGATTGCCTCCGACTGTTCGGCATCGGCTTTTTCCATCGCCATCTTATAAGCTCCTACAATATTAAGTACTTCGCCGTGGCTGTATAGAATAGCCTCCGTAGGTAGATTATTGTAAGGCTGGAACAACATCTCGATATTGCAGTCTGAATCCGGCAATAGGGAAAAATGCTCCGTTATCTCTGTGGGAAGTTCCGTTTTCGGCTTGTTCGCTTTCCACACACGATACTCGGATAATCCGGTCAAAACACTCTCAATAGTGGAATATTCTATTGCCTCGGGGTCTAACAGTCCCTTGGCTACAATTAGGCTTGCCTCGAAATGAGAGACAAACGTATCGTTGGAAAATATGCAGGCAGGGTAAAAATCACCCCGTTCGTTGATAGTCTGCTGCATTGTGATCTTTGCTTGTAATGGTATAATTCTGGCCATAATTAAAACGGTGTTATTTGATTGATGATCTCTACTTCAAACCCTCCGGCGTTGTAGGTAATTTCGTGGGACGTGAACCGCAACGATTCATTACACAGATAGATCATTGCTGCGATCTTCTTTAATTTTTCGTCCTGCATCGCCAGGATGTCATCGGGTTGCAATTCTGTCAAGTTCAGCGTATCCAGGTAGTTCCCCGTGATCTTCTGCGCCTTGTTTAGTAACTTTTCGAATTGTTTTGTTGCTGTCATTGTGTAAAAAATTTAAATGATATGATCTCTTTACTAATAGGATGATTCTAACGCTTTTCGTACACTCAAAGTCTCGGTTTGATTTTGCATGTTTTTGTTGCGGTATTAAAAATCCACACATGGGAGTTCGAGTAATATATCTCGTTCCAGTTGGTTCTACGAATAAATCGTAGATTGAATATTCTTATCAATGTATCTTGCATGGCTTAAAATTTTAATGTGTTTTTAAATGCTTAACCTCATATCACCACAACCCCACCCACCCCTATGTATATAGGGGTGTGGTGTGGGTGGGGTGATGTTAAAAAGGTAATGATTCACTTTCTGTGTTCTCTTTAATATACAATCGGTACATACCGTTTATATCCTTGTAAATAAACTGTTGTTCCAATCCTCTCTTAATTCTATTTTCGCAGGCTGTTTTTCCTTTACCGGTAACATCCATCAATTTGGAATGCAGGTCTCCCCATGATAGAAATGTGGAATAGCTATAAATCTCCTCGAATATAGATCTCAGGTTTTCCTGTTTCGGTTGAGGCATATCGGTCAGCTCAGGCAGGCCCCTTTCATTTACAATGAAAGAGAATGGCGCAAACTCCATGTTTCGCGTAAACTGTGGTTTAACGGTCGTAACATCGCCTTCTCTTGTAATCAGCATAACGGTCTCACTTTTACGAATGAGCTCGCTTCCGAAGTGTCCTCTGGTTTTTTCACTGTTGGGGTTGGTGTGCACCACGCTGCATATATGACAACTCTTCTCGGATGAGAGTCGCATCAGCTTCTGGACCATGTCAACGCTCGGGTCCAGCTCATTTGTGTTCTGGAGAAGGTCTGCCGATCCATCGATAATAACCAATGTGGGTTTGAACTGATCGATGGTGTTCGTGGTGATCTCGTATCGCTGATCGTATGTCAGCTCCCTTAATGATAATACCCTCAAACGATCCCTTACGTCAATCGAATAGTCCCATCCCATTAACCGGTAAACACGCCTTACAAGTCGCTGCACAAATGCCCGGCTCTGCTCGGTGTCTATCAATAAAACCCTCTTGTCGTCCAAATCCGAACGCATCCCCATGAATCCGGATTTATTCAAAAAGGCAGCAATAATAGAAACGACAAAGAACGTCTTCCGTGACTTGGCCAGTCCGGTAATTGTGGAAACATCACCAATAGAGAACATTGGGGTGTCATATTGCTGAAGAACTGTCATTGCGTCCGGAATTTGTTCATTTGCGAAAACATCATGCTGGTAATCCTCTTTTGGTCGAAAATCATAAACCGTCTCCATCATTCTGTTACGTCTAAATGGTTGATATTTATTTTTCGACCGCCAACACCCATATCAGAAATGAAAACTTCCACGCTGTCGATATTTTCATCACCAAATTTTTGTGTTTTTGGATTTACCACGCCAATATTGCACTTGTCCGTGATATCTTTCAGCGGGATAAAAACCAGAACAGCATCATTCCCACACTCCAACGCCTTCCGAACATACTTTACAACATACTTTGCTACTTCCGAATAAAGCATCACCGTCTCAGTTTCCACCACTGGCAGTATCTTGTTTTCGAGTAACATGATCCGCTCCTGTGTCTTCTTTCTCCCGAAGTCTGTTTTTTGAAATTTTAGCCTTTCTTTTTCATCCTCAATGATTTGCCTGAGGATTTCTGTTTCGAAACTTTCCGTTAAAATTGCATCATTCTTTTTCATGGTGATTTAGATTTAGTTTGATAATTTTTTTAAATCGCTCTCCCGGTAACGGATGTTTGCGCCAATTCTCACGTGGGGTACTATTCCCTCTTTTTTCCACCGGTGTAGCGTTGGTCTGCTACATCTTAGATAGTCGCAAGCCTCCTCTGCGGTGAGGAGCTTTTCATTTGCCGGCTCTGGTTTTTCATGGTTCAGCTGAGCCAGCTGTTTTGATACCTCTTCTTGAACAATCTTTTTAATAATTTCGTCTAACATGATAATGATATTAATATATTATACCCGTTAGGGGTGATTTTCAACAATTCGTACTTTGTATACGATTGGCTC
>ENA-UOOE01003235-UOOE01003235.1-fermentation-metagenome-genome-assembly--contig:-NODE-3235-length-10544-cov-59.689198_pt1 | contig 10544 bp, 7 predicted proteins | sample MGYA00245776_ERZ724021 | MGnify/ENA primary metagenome ERZ724021 (study PRJEB28704, sample SAMN03018321) | fermentation metagenome | biome: anthropogenic terrestrial biome; feature: soil; material...
CATGGATTCACCTTGAAGTTTTTATTAATACCAATTATTATGTAGTTATATCTTGGGAGGAAATAATAAACCTTTGGTATTAATGGGGAGTGGTCCAATGGTGATGGATATTTGGGATCAAGGATCCAATCTACTTGGAAGAAGTTATGTACGTGTTGTTCATGGGCTCCAATAATTAATGTTTGTTGCAATTTTGTTTTGTGAGAACAATATTGTTGGATTAATAAAAAATTTATTTTATAGGACAAATTTGAGTTCCAAAATAAAGTTTTAATATAACTTTGTTTTTTTAATGATTTAACGCATATAACTAAGTTTTATCATGCAAAACCTTTAAAACTTTCAAAATTGAATTATAAATAATTACATTGTTATTATAGAGGCAGAACATGAACACGATCCAGAGAATAACAAAAAACATCGGCGTACTTTTCATTTCACAGATGTTGAGTTATGTTTTGGGATTCTTCACTTTGATGTACTCAGCTAGATATCTGGGAGTTGGAGGATATGGAACACTTTCGCTTGCACTAGCGTTTACCGGGATTTTCAGTGTCTTTATGGATTTAGGATTGAGTACTTTAACAATAAGGGAAGTTGCCCGAGATAAAAGTCTCGCAAAGAATTATGTTGCTAATATAACATTTTTGAAACTAATCTTAGTATTAATAACATTTATTTTAATTATTATAATTGTTAATTTACTTAAATACGACCCCGAAACAATTCAAATTATATATTTAATTACATTTTACACTATTTTTAATGCATTTTCTTTATTGTTTTATGGTATTTATCAAGCTTATGAAAAAATGGAATATCAATCCCTTGGAACTCTCTTAAACAGTTTTTTTTTATTAATAGGTATTTTTATAGCTATTTACTTTAAATTTGATATAACAAAATTTTCTTCAATATATCTTTTAACAGGTTTTTTTGTATTTTTCTTTAACTTTATCTTATTCTCATTGAAATTTTTTACACCAAAAATAAAAGTTAACTTAAATGAATGGAAACTGTTACTCAAAGAGTCTTGGCCCTTTGCTGTAACAACAATTTCTTTTAATCTTTATACATGGATAGATAGCATACTACTATCTTTAATAATGGGATCGGAAGCAGTTGGACTTTACAATGCTGCTTATAAATTAATGTTAATATTAATTTTTATCCCAGTGGTCTTTAACAACGCACTTTTTCCTTTAATGTCTCAATATTACTTTAAATCAAAAAAATCTTTAAATTTAATTTTTGAAAAATTATTTAAAACTATGATATTGATTGGTTTCCCCATTGGAGTAGGAACGGTTTTGCTTGCTAAAAAAATCATAATTTTCATTTATGGCGAACAATTTATAAGTTCTGTTATAGCGCTACAAATTCTTATTTGGTCGACTATTTTGATATTTGCACGAAATCCTTTAGAACGTCTTTTAGAATCTTCAAATAAACAAAAAACCGTTTCAAAAGCATTGTTTTTAGGTTTACTATTTAATGTAGTTTTTAATATTTTTTTGATACCCGAATATGGTTATGTTGGTGCAAGTATAGTAACTGTTTTAACGGATGGTTTAGTTTTATTAATACTCATTTTTTCCACAAGAAAATTAGGACTTTCCATATCAAAAAATACAAAACTAAGTTTATTAAAGATTTTGATATCCAGTTTAATAATGGGATTCATTCTAATTAACTTGCAAAACCTAAATTTATTTATCTTAATCTGTATTGGGGTTATAACTTATATTATGGGTTTATTTGGACTCAAAACATTTGATGATAATGAAATTAATATTATAAAATCACTTATAAAAAAATAATAATCTACTAATAAGAGATTTTCGATGAATTCTCACTTAAACTCATAAATTCCTCTGAAACAATAAAAAGAGAATATCATTATTCATAGAAACAAAAAAAAACAACTAAATAATATACATGTCCTTTTTCACGTTAATATTAAAGATCCTCCATTATTATAAATATTAGTTCTATCCTCTGTTAAGTTACCAAAAGATACGTAAACTTGTTTTTTAGATGAATTTACGGTATGAACTATTAATAATGTTTCATTTAACAGATTAGAACTACCTAAAAATATGTATGAACTTCCATTTATTTTTTCAAAATTTTCATTCAAGGTTAATATCTTTTTTTGAGGTTCGAAATCAGCTATTAAGTGGTATTTGTACCAATCAGCGTAAATATAATCTTTATTTCCATAATTATATAACCATTTCGCACTTTCCACATCTTGACACGTGAAAAAAGGATAACCTCCATCGGCAGAATTACTGATAGCAAAAGAGGTAGGATTATCACCAGTAATTTCGTAGATAAAACCTGTATAAAAAAGGAATAATATTATAAGGAGTACTGAAATTATTTTTAAAGATAGATTAAATTGTTTTTTTGTCCATGAAATTTTAAATAGTTTGGAAATAAATTTTAAGGAATATATTGCTCCAATAATGGCAAATGGTGATAAAAAGAAGAGGGTGATGTGATAAATCCTCGTCATATTTAATGAACTTGCGAAATAAGGTAGAACTACGCTTAAAGCTAATATAAACAAACTAACAAAAGAAAATATAACGTAACTACTTTTAAATTTCTTGATTGATTTTAAGTTTGAAAAAACACCTATTAATATAAAAAATTGGAATAGAAGGTTAAGATATTTTGGTATTTGATGTAATGGAGAAGATATTTGTGCATTTATAATTGATAAACCTTGTACAGCCTCAGGATTCAATAAATCTGTGGATATGCTATTTATAATATGGTTACTAATCCTTGCAATCGAATTGAAGGATGATGAACTTGAAACATACATATACCAAGATAAAGTAAATACAAAGAATAATAATACAAAAGATATTTTTAATATACTATTTTGGCCTAAAAAATTGTCTTTAAGTTTAGTAGTTATTCTACTTCCATTACCTTTATACTCTACAATTTTGTTTATGGAATAAAAAAGTAAAATGCCTGTTAAAAGCATCAATAAGTAAATATATGAAAGTCCATAGTGAGAAACTACCAAAGAAAAGGCAAACAAAACAATTAATATAGATTTTTTTGCCCCGTTCAAATCAGAATCTATCATCAATATTATTAAAAGTAAAAAGTATAACTCTGCTACCTGTTGTCTACATAGCTGATTCATTTCTGTATAAAATGTAAATATTGACATAAAGAAGAAAATAGACAAAAAAGCGATTTTTTCATTGGACTGCTCTTTAAAGACCATATAAAGACCTAATGGTACCAAAGAAAATAAAAAGGGATATACAATTTTGAAAACCCAAATTAAGTTCATGTCAAGGATTTTTGAGAAGGTAGGTGCAAGAATAGTGATACTCAACATTGCATTAACATTACTTGAAATAGAAGGATTCCAATAAGCATTTTTTAATACCAAGGTCGCAAAATAATATTCAAAATTGATGTCACAACCCCAAATGTAATGGGATATTAATGAAGTATGAAATAAGAGTGATATTGAGATTACAAAAACTGTTAATGGGTATAAATCTTTAGAAATTTTATCAAACATAACTAGAATAATAATAAAAGGTATAATTACTAATAATACCATTAAAATGGTATTTATCCCATATTGATTGACACAATAAGTCCCTATAATTGATAAAAAAGGGGTGAAGATCAATAATAAAAAAACGGGACTAATTTTAAAATGGATATAACTTACATCTTCAAATTTATGATCTCTTAAGTAAGCTAAAATGCATAATATTATTGTAGTAATGCTAATTGTGATTATTAAATTAAAAGTTGACAATGGTTCTTTAATCCCAAAAAGGGGATAAATTGAATTAATTAAGAAACCTAAAAACATTAAAAAGGATAAACTCAAACCTACAGAAAACAAAGAAGCTTTGATATTACCTAATCTATGTAATCTAAAAATTCTTAGAAAAAGCATGCCCGGAATAAATACAAGATAAATAAAACCTATTAATTGTTTTAACAATGGAACTTCTATACCTATTCCATTCAAAAGGAATATGCCCCAAAATGATAACTGCAAAGCAATAACAAATATTATAAATTTTTTAAATTTCCAATCATTCATCTGGAAAAAATTAGCAAATCTGACCATTATTCCACCCTTTTAAACACGTCTAAAAGTTTTTTTGCGTTGACTTTTTTACTGTAATATTTCTCAAAGTAAATTCTGCCGTTTTCTCCAATTTTTCCCATTAACTCTTCATTGAATATTAGTCTATTTAAATTATCGATTAAATCATTTTCTTCAAAAATAAGAATCTCTCTATTATTTTGAACTTCATATAATCCAACAATACCTTTGGGAGTAGTAAAAACGGGCACAGAACATGCCATAGGTTCTAAAATTTTGTTTAATGGGCCAAGTGTAGCAACTTTTGAAGGCACTAAAACAGCATCTAATGAAGACAATACATTTCTATACTCTGATTCATCATTGAGATACCCTGTATAACTTATTTTATCACTTTCAATTCTTTTGTCGCATTTTCCAATTACAGTGATGTGAATATTATCATGAAAGTTTTCAATATTTTGATATAAAAATTCTAAAAAATATTGATTACCAAAATTTTTAAAAGGACCTATTAATCCAACATTTTTATTCAAACCTTTTTTCTTTGATTTCTTTTTAAAAAATTCTTCATCCATAAAAACCGAAACCAATCTAATATTCTTATTATATTTTTTGTAAAAATTTAAAGTATTCTCTGATAAAGCTACTACAAAATCAGATTTTTTAATAACAAATTTTTCTAATAATCTGTAAAATCCTACTTTAAATTTGTTAATCTTTCTTTCTTTAAGTTCTTCAGAAAGTGTACTGTGTGCCTCAAAGATAATTTTATAACCCAAGAAGTTATGTAATAAATAATAACTTATAAATCCAAAAAAATCATTTGAACAATAAATAAAATCATAGTTATTTTTTAGGATAAATGGAATTAATTTAATATTCCATAATTTCGTCTTTAAAGGACTTATTACTTTAACATTAACATTACTGTAACTATTTTCAACTTTCTTATTAGATCGTGTTACTATTGTAACGTTATACTCTTCTTTTAAGATTTCAGCTACTCTTTTAGGTCTAACAGTAGTACCATCATCTTTAAACAGATCCACTATGACAGAAATAAGTATCTTCTTCATTCAATCCCACACCTAAAGGCTACTCTTATAAAAGGTTACTATAACTATCTTCAGTTAATTTCGCAATTTCTTCCCAAGAAAAATTTTTTATTTCATTTTTCGCATTCATTCCCATGGTTTGTAATAGTTCCTCATCATTTAGTAAGTATATTATAGCTTTTGAAAGACTTTTTTCATCTCTTATTTTAGTAAAAATGCCATTGTAACCCTCTTTAACAATACATTTAAATGTATCTAAATTACTTACAATCATGGGAAGACCGGAAGCAGATGCTTCTAAAAGTACCAATGGAAAAACTTCAAATGACTCAGTAGAAGGAAGTACAAATATATCCGCTGCCTTAAAGTAGGATACCTTAAGTTCGCCTTGAGTATAACCGAGGAATTTCACTTTTTCTTCAATGTTAAGTTCTTGTGATAATTGTTTATACTCTTCAATATTTCCCCCACCCATAAAAATACAAATCAAATCTTCCTCTTTTTCTTCTAAAACTTTGGGGATAGCCTTTAATAAAATATGTGGTCCTTTTAAAGGATACAATGAACCTGCGAATAGTATGACCTTTTTTCCACTTAATCCTAATCTTTCTTTGCACTGTTCTTTTGAGTAAGAAACATTAAATTCATCTAAATTTATACCATTTGGTATAGCAATTACTTTATTTTTGTAGTCACCTAAAAATTGGGATACTGGAATATAATATTCTGAAGGTGAGATTATAATTTTGGCAAGTTTTAGTAGCTTTTTTGCTAAAATATGTTTGTAGAAATATGACGCAGATCCTGCTATTGCTCCTTTATATCTTCCATAACCCCTTATGGAGTCTCCATGCCATGTTACAACTAAAGGGACATTTTTCTTTATGCAATATTTATATCCTGCTAAAACAGCTACTGAAATGCCGCTGTGAACGTGAACAATATCAAAATCATAATTTAAAGGGTCTTTCAAAATTTTATAAGAAAATCCCTCTGATTTGTATTTTATGTTCGATTTGTATCTATGAACTTTGAGGTTGCCATGATCTTCAAAACTGCTATCTTCATCATTTGAAACTGTAAAAACATGGATTTCGTGTCCCCTTTTTGCAAGACTTAAACAAATGTTGTAAGCAGCTAAAGATTTTCCATAAACTTCACTATTACTATTTTTAGGAAAATTTGATACAAAATGTGCTATTTTCATTTAAACACCTAATAATTTGTTCAAATTCTCTTTTAAAACAGGAATAGATCGTGCTCTAGCTTTTTTTATACAAGATTTAATTTTAAGTGAAACTTCTTCTTTATTGGTTTCATCTAAAATTTCAAGGATCTTAACTAGTCCGGAATTATTTGTAAAATCAGAAAGTTTGATCAAAGGCACAACGTCTCCAAAAACATCCGTTATAACTTCTAAACTTTTATAACCTTCATAAAGATGAATTGTTGGCACATGTGCTAAAGTACCATAAACAGCTCCATGTAATCTAGCGCTTATCACTACATCAAAGTTATTGAATACTGAAATAATTTCTCCAGGTGTTAAATCTTTTATGTTAATAACCTTTTTAGGATCCACATTTAACATTTTAGAGATAAAAATTTGATCATTTTCAGGTATTAAATAAGCATATGCTGTGGGTACGAAAAAAACATTATATCCTTTGTCCTCAAGTTTTGAAGTTAAACTTTTTATATTTTGAATATAATTTTCTCTATCTTCTCCTGATGCATATTCTCTAAAAATTAATGCTGCTGAAGGTCCTTCAAGTTGATTAATACATTCTGAAACTATTTGAGAGTTTTTAGTCTCAGTTTTTTCAAGATGGAACGCAAAATCACAGATTGCCGCCATTTTCTCATCAGGCACACCTAAATCTTTAAGATGTTTGTTTGTATATTGTCCTCGGGTAAAAGTATATTCAACTTTGTTCCTAAACAAGTTTTTTAAAGCTAGTTTACCTATTTTAGTTCGCGGATAATCTAAAGATATTCCACCAATAATAACTTGTCCTCCTATTGCAGATCTCAATGTGTTTAAAGCAATAACTTGGCCAACTACAGATAAATAAGAACGTTGATCACTGAAAGGGCTGTCTCCTATATGCCAGATGGGCATACCTTTCAATTCCTTTATAGATTTATTATGAGAATTTATTAAACACTTTAAAAATGGTTTAAATGTGTATAATGGGCTAATGGATGGCATTTCATTTGAACATAAAGAATCTGAATAACGATATATCAACCTAAGATCAAAGTTATTAGATAAACTTTCTAATGGAGGTTCTGGATCTATGATAACTTTAAATTTTATATCAAGTTTTTTAAGAACCTCGAATGTTCCTTGAGCAATTGCTGCACCACCCTTATTTAAATAAGTACCACCATATAATATTAATTCGTTATCCATATTATCATTTCCATCAAAAATCATTTTACTTCATTATTTCGTTGTATATAGTTGAAATACATCCTAGCAGAGGTCATAAGACCTTTCAGCTCATGAAATCCGTTTTTACCCATAATGTTCTTTAATGCTATTGGAACGTATGACAAGTTTAGATAATAACCTTTCAACGCTGTGTCCACGTAATTAGAAATTTCTTCAGAACTTAAATCTGGGTACGATATTATGCACTTCTGGAATCCGGATTCATCGAGGGATTCTGTCATGTCATTTGTTAACAAGTAATTTCCTTCTTTACAGTAATCATAAAACTCAGTTCCTGGCATTGGAGTTGCAACCGCAATCTGGAGTAAATCAGGTTTTATTTCTTTGATAAAATCTATTGTTTTTTGGGCAGTTTCCTTATTTTCTCCAGGGAAACCTATTACAAAGTCTGCAAGTATTTTTAGCTTGGCTTTCTTAGCATTTTTAGTGAATTCTTTTAGTTGGTTTACATCAACACCCTTTTTAATGTTCTGGAGTATTTCATCGTTTCCAGATTCGTAACCAACATCTAGTAACCTGCAGCCGGCTTTTTTCATCTTTTGCATGGTTTCATAATCTAAATCTGCTCTACTCTGACAGCTCCATGCTATTCCCATGTTTCTTTTAATCAATTCATCACAGAAATTATTTAACCTCTTTTTATCTATGGTAAACGAATCATCTTCAATGAATATCTCTTTGACTTCAGGAAGTTCGCGGGTTATGTACTCAAATTCGTCAACGACATTTTCTACACTTCTAACCCTGTATTTACGTCCCATCAATGTTTCGGGCCATGAACAAAATGTGCAGTAATTAGGGCATCCTCTACCTGTAAATATCTGTACCATTGGGAAGAGGGAATGACTTAGGAAGTAATCATCTATTTTTAAATGTTTTTTGTAAACTTCTGAAACAAATGGTAGTTCATCCAAGAACTCTGAAGTTGTGGGATCCCTATTTGGATTGTGAACTATTTCACCATCTTTTTTATAAGATATTCCTTTAATTTCACTGAAATCTCCTTCATGGAGTGATTCTGCGATTTCTTTAACTGTTTCTTCAAATTCAAACCTTGCTGCAAAATCTATGCCATTTTTAACGATTTCATCTGCAAATTGTGAAACTGGAGGTCCAACCATGACCAGAGTAGCTCCTGTTTTTTCTTTTAACAATTTAGAGATTGTAATATCATTTTTAAGGCTAGAAAAATTAGTGTCAATGACTAAGAGTTCGGGGTTGAATTTTGTTACGTTATCCATTAATTCATCTAATTCCATTTCATTGGCAATTGAATCTATTAACTGAACTTCATGATCGTTATTTTCTAAAAATCCTGCAGCATATGCAAGCCAAAGCGGATAATAAAGTGTTTTACCCCTTGCAGCTACGCCTTGCCATCTTCCACATCTTACAAAATTTTTCACAAATGGAAGATTTAATAAACATACTCTCATTTTTCTCACCTTAAGCTGCTTTTGACAAAATATTCTCTAATTTAGAAGTTATAATTTCCCAATCATAATTTTTAACTATATTTCTTCCAGTTTTACCCAATTTTTTTCTTAAATTTTTATCTTCATACAATTTAGTGATTTGAATTGCATATTCCTCTGAATTAGAAGCATATAAAACATTATATCCAAAACTAGATTTAATTGGAGCTAATTCAGCAGATATAACGGGTTTTTCACAAGATGAATATTCAAAAAGTTTCATGGGTAAAGCATTATGTGAAACTCCATTTGATACAAAAGGGATTATGCCTATATCCATTGCAGAAATGTATTTAGGTACCTTGGAATATGGAACCATTCCTGTGAAAATGACTCTATCCTCAACTCCACATTTTTTAGCTAAATCTTTAGTTTCCTGAAAGTTTCCTTCACTACCCACTATCAATATCTTTATTTCTTTATCGAGGGATTTTAAGGCTTCAAAAACTGGTGTAAAGTCCACCCAACTCCTTAAAACGCCAACATACCCTACTATAAATCCATTTAATCCTAACTCTTCTTTTGCATTGGGTTGATTTTTAAAAAGCCGGGTGTTGACGCCGTTTGGTATTAATTCTACCTTTTCATCAGGAATATCATACGTTTCTTTCAAGGAGTTAGTGGTCAAAGTAACATAATCCGCATGTTTAATATCCTTTTTTAAAAAAAGGTTTCCCATACATTTTCCAAAGGGTTTCAAGAAACTGGGTATTTGGGGGGAGATTGCGATCATCTCAGGAAGATCGTCTGCTAAATCAAAAACGGTTTTAAAGTTTTTTGAAGCTTTGTAACCCGATACCAAACAATTATAATTTAAATGAACATCAAAAGGCTCTTTTGAAAGTTCTTTACTCTTTTTATTGAAGAGAACCTCCTGTATTATTGGTGAAATCTTTCTTTCAGTTAAATAATGAAATTCGACACCTTCAAAAATATCATTAAAATCTGAAGAGTAAGAATTTAAATCACCTTGTTTGCCCTTCCACCAATCATTTATACTTAAAACCGTGACTTCATGATTTTTAGATAGATACTTTACAAATTGGTGTGGTCTGTTATGTTGGGACTTTTTAAGGTCCAGTATCGATGTTACTAAAATCTTCATTAATCTCTAACCCCATTAATTTAGTCCCTAAATTCATAATATCACATAAAAAGTTAATATAATCGAATGTTGTATATTAAATGATAATTGTGTAATGGTATTATATGAACTTATCTAATATTTATTCTACTTATCATTTTTTGCTTATACAAAACGAGCAATTAAATGACAATTCTATACTCAGTATTGAACAATGTGAGGAGAGTCACATCTAAATTAATATTACGAAATTCTCCCTTATAAATTAATATTATTAACAGAATGGAATTGCCAATCAAATGGTCTCCAACCTTCCACTTATTTAAGTGAGGAGTGCAAATGAGATTCATAGAAGGAGTAAGTT
>ENA-UOOE01003238-UOOE01003238.1-fermentation-metagenome-genome-assembly--contig:-NODE-3238-length-10535-cov-4.366794_pt1 | contig 10535 bp, 13 predicted proteins | sample MGYA00245776_ERZ724021 | MGnify/ENA primary metagenome ERZ724021 (study PRJEB28704, sample SAMN03018321) | fermentation metagenome | biome: anthropogenic terrestrial biome; feature: soil; material...
TTGAAACGTATCTCGTCAAGACCGGCTTCACCTAATGCTTTCAATGTCTCTTCCGCAGCTAAAATGCCATTTGTATATAGATGTTGATGAATTTGAGCATCACTAAATTTCTTTATTACCGAATAGTATTTTTCAATTTCCATGAATGGCTCTAAATAAACGTAGGAAATGCCAGTGGGTTTCTGCTGGATCGAAAGAAGTAAATCAATATCTTTCTCATAAAATTTTGTACCTCCAATTTCCCACATACCTTCGCCAACTGGAGGAATATCTTCTAGTTCTCCATAATTATAACAGAACTTACACTCTATGTTACATTTGTTCGTTTTCCTAATTGCACTCAAACCAGTACCCAACAAACAAGAACGACATCCTTTTGGGAATTTACTTTCATTTCCCACAAAAAAAGTTCTATTCTCCAAAGTTTTCAAACTTTTAATTTTCGACATTAACATATCATTTCTATGATCGATCGCTGCCTCAATTTGTGCAAAGGTAGAGTAAATGATTTCTTGTTGTTTTGTCATAATTTCCTCTTCCTCAGGCAATATTGAAAAAAATTCAAACCATATCAACGCATCTTTCTTTGAAATTTTCATAATATATCCTCCTCGTATGTTTGTGGTATTTTAACTCTTAATTGACATGCTTTCAAGTTATATTTCTGAAGTTAAACTTATGAAATTTACTACGATACAATATATCCGGGTAGTTTAGATATTCTAAAGTTATTGGTATTATAATGATAATTCTTAAAATTTTCTATTAATCATAACCAAGAACATTATTGAATTACAAACTATAGCAATAAAATTTTTTATCCACATCCATAATCAGAAAATTAGCAGGCAATTCTTTCTTGTCAATTTCCTTAAATCCATTTTTTTCATAGAATCTATGAGCTGCTAAGAATTGAGGTGTTGTCCCTAAAAATATTCTAGTAAGATTTTTCTGTTTTGCCCAATCAAGTAATTTCAACAGAAGGTTGTTTGATACTCCCACGTCTTTTCCTCTATATTCCTGCTTAACAAACATTTTTCTAAGCATAGCATTTTTATTGTCGATATTCCTTATGGCAATAGTTCCTATAACTACCTGCTTATTAATATCTGCCCAAAAATTACCATTATTTTGTTGATAAAAAGTTTCTATATTTGCTAAATCCGGTTGGTCATTTGCTGTTATTGGTAAATTATATTCTTCCTGCTGAATCTTTAAAATCATTTGAGTAATTTCATCCTTATAATCATTTTTATATTCATATATTTCTATCATAAAAATCCCCCAATTTATATCCTGCTGAAATTATATTTCTAAATTTTCTTTTCAATTCTTCTGTGAAGAATGCCTGTTTTTGATGACGGAAATATTTCATTTGATACGGAAAATCCATATCTTTTAGCTATATTGGTAACGGGCAATCTTATTTCTCCCCAAAGCTCATGCACATTATTTTCTTTTGCCTTTTTAACTAATAATTCAAATAGATTCTTAGCAACAGTAATTTTTCCTCTCATATTTTCTTCTATAACAAATTGAGACAATTGTCCAATGTCATCATCTACAGTAAGTCGCATATATCCAACTACTTTATCATTTAAAACAGCAGCCAGGTGGTAGCTCCTTTTTTCAAGAGTATCAAAAACCGCACTTATTGGAGTGTTTGTTGGTTTATAAAACACTCTATATCTTAAATCAACAACTTCATTATAATATTTGGAATTTAAAGAAATAAAAATATATTTAATGTTGTATTGCTCCATACGATTCCTCCTTATAAGCAAAATATAACTTTGCCATAACTAATTCTAATATATCATAAAAAGTGATGTCTAGTTACATATTTATCATATCTTCTGATACCCATAAGCTTCCATCAAATAAGGAATTTCTCTCAAAATAATTTCAAATTATGGTAGATATCTCCCAATTATTAATAAATTATTTTTTACTTAAAACACCACACTATTTAGTTATCAAAGATTCTTATTTATATCTTTATTTATAATAGCTACGTCACTTATCACTATTCGTAATAAAATAAATCTTTTATATTCCCTTTTAAGTTGTATTATAGTTAACCCTTATCTCCTTTAATTTTAGAATATCTGTACTAGCTGTAATTTCCATATACCACGTAAATCTTATCTTCTTATCTAAAAGACCAAGAGATGTCCACTGCGCTTCAGTAACTCCTTGAAGTACTAAGATAGTCATCCCTTTAGTTTTCACATCTTCCATATTGGTTATATCAACTGATACCCATGAACTTCCATTCCACGATTTCCATGAAGTTCTACTATCTGTACTTACTATAAAAGCTATAATTCCACTACCTGTATTATCTAAACTCACTACTGTATTAACCAAGTTATTTCATCTCCAGACTTTCAATACTTATAAAATTACTGCTGTCTAAAAGTTCAAAACTGTACAGCTTTCCTGAATCTATTGCTTCCTCAACTGCTTTGTTATCAGCATAAAGAATCCTCATATGAAGTACCCAGGGACGCTTTCTCCAGTATCTCCAAAGCCTTCAGTAAATCTTATTCTCACACCATTAGCAGGCTGCAGTGAAACCTGCAATAACCAAGCACTATTCTATTAACAAAGCTGTCCCTGTCAACAATATAGTTACTAGAATCAAATATAAGCTCCTTGCCGCCTGTATCCCTGTATCATAGTACTTAATACTTTCCACACTTTGAACTGGCGAAGAGTTTTTAAATGAAATGCAGTTATCTCCTGGAAAAGAATCCATCACTAACCCCATCAGAATGCCTGTATTACTTTATATTTTTCAATTATTGCCATATTATAATACCCTCCTCGATTTTACATTATCGATATTTGAGCGTAAAAAAACTAGCTTAATATCCATCTAAGCTAGTTTCACTCTAGAATTATCATACTCCATTTCGGCATATTCTCACTTCTCCATTTAACATCCCCATTAACCAAATAAGCTATTTGCTCAATTTGCTTTGTATTATCATATATATTTATTTCATCACATACAGGCATTAATATCTTTAAATTTCCTAATGATTCATAATATCTTCTTTCTATATCATCTTCTGCAATTCCATGTCCGCCTTTTAAAACTCTAATTCTAACTCTTTCTTTGGCAATATCAGGACTATCTACTCCAATAAAGTTCATAACTACATAGAATCCCTTTTCTTTTGATTTATTTATATTTCTAACAATACTTTTACCTGAAAGAGTTGTTTCTTGATTAAACGATATATTATTTTTTATATAGTAATTTGTAAGTTTTACTGCTTCCCTTGCACACTTAATTTGAAGATTACTATCTTTCCATGAACCTATCCTTGCTACCATTTCATCTGTGTTTATTCTCTTCTCGTTTTTATTTTTCTTATAATAAACCGATTCATATATTGAAGTTTTTCCGGCACCATTAACACCCGCAAATATAGTGTATGTAGCCATATCTATTTACCTATCACCCTTTTCTGTTCTCTTTGTAATATCATATTAGACAAAGTTATATAAAAATCCTGTTCTTCCTTTGTTTTTGCCTTCTTAAATAGTTCTTTTAAATCCCAATATGAATATTTTAGAAATTGCTCATATAAGTTATTTTTCTCATTTATCTTTTCCATAGCATTTCCTCCGATAAATAATACTTTTATTATATTATAGCCTAATACATTATTTATATAAACAATTTTCTATCTATCACCTAAGGTCACAAATGGACTTAAAAAATTAGCTCCTTTATAAGGTGTAAAGGGGCATTCCAACTCCAGTTCCATTTATTATGGCATCGTCAATTTTAAAGGACATTTCATCTGCATAGGCCTGTTTTACTATTGCTTCAAGGGCTGTGGCATCCTGGAGCAGGTCATCTACAACATAGCAAAGTACCATTAATCTATTGGTATTTGCACCTATGGGAATCATCCTTATTCTATTTGCCACCTGACTTTCTGCCATCATTGCATCAAACAGTCCCTGTATAAAATCATTATACAGCATAAAGCCTCCTTCAGAAGTTACACTTTCATTTAAACCTGTGGCTAAATTCTGGTATACCAGCCTGTTATCCATTTTTCCACCGGGTGAAGATGCCGTTGCTACTGCCTGGAGAAATTCTCCCACACCTCCCTTCCATTTCTTTTCATTAGGATCTTTAGGCTTTGCATATATTGGCTCATTTACAGGTATTTGTGCCTGCTTTTGCCTTTGTTCCTCTAATGCATCGATTTCTTTTTGTGCTTCAATTTTAGCTTTATGTGCCTTAATTTCAGAAAGCTTCGCAGTGATTTCCTCGGCTGTTGCGTCCTGTTTATTTATGAGGTTTTTAGACTCTGTTTCTAAATTGGTAAGCTTTTCTAACAATTCTTTCATTGACATATTATATTACCTGCCTTTAAAATTTTACATAACAAAAGCCCTAAAGTTCACACTCTAAGGCAAGTTTTGCTTTCAATAATTTAATTTTTAATGACTTCTCGTCCTGTTTTAATTCCTTAAATCTTTTATTGTACTGCTCTATAAATTTTCTAGTGCTGCTATTTACACTATTTTGTACACTAAGCCTGCTGAATATAAAGGAGTTTTGTACAGGTTCTCCTTCACTTTCATAATAAAGAATCCCATCTGTAAAGCCTTCAGTAACTGCTTTTTTAGCATTCATCCAAGTTTTCTCATCCATCATCTGTGATATTTTTGCCCTTGATTTGCCTGTTTTAAGCCGGTAGACATTAATTATAGTTTCTTTTACTTCATCAAGCACATCCGCACCATGTCTTAAATCTTTAGCTTCACCTTGAAAATTCCCCTACGGATTGTAAAGCATCATAATTGTTATCTGAACAAGCTTTTAATATGACATTATTTTCTATTATATGATATAATTCTACATAAGATAGGTCACAACGATCCCAAAATAAAAATGAGCTTTTTTAGAAAATCACTCTGTTCACAAGTGTGAGATTCGTATTTTAATTTCATAACAAAGACCTCTTTATTTTGCTACCATCAAGCGGTATAGTAGCAATTATTACAAAATTCATAAGTGATTTTCTAGCATTTAATATATCTTGCTATTTTCGTGAAATAAGAAATATACGTACTAGCAAGATCTTAAAATGTTAATTCACCATTTAATACAGTGACAGCGGTACCACCTATTTTTATCTCATTTATTTCATTATATAGTTTTGAAATAGTTACATGTACACAACCAGGTCTGTTTACTTCCTGTCCCTCTTCACCAATTAAATTTACATTTTCATTACATTTTATCAACTTATTGTGAATGATATAGGATGCAACACATCCATTACCAGTACCACAAACAGGGTCCTCTGCTGCTCCAGCAAAGGGAGCAATAGCTCTCATATGATAACTATATTTTTCATTTAATGTCTCTAAACAAAATGGAGTGATTCCAACGATATTATATTTATCGCTTATTTCTTCAATAGTTTTTAAATCTGGCTTTGCATTTATAAGTTTATCTAAACTTTTCACACCAAATACTAGCCACCATAACCCAGTACTTACTTTCCTAGCAGGTATATCTATCAAATCATTTTCACTAAGCCCAATAAGTTTTGCAATACTACTTTTATCCATATAAAACTGTTCAAATTTAGGTGATGGTTGCGTCATCATAAATACCTTTTCACCATTAATATCTGCCAATTCAACAGGCAGCACACCAGCCTTAGTTTCTTGAAAAAATATATTTTTACTTAAATCTAACTTCTTTTCTTCATATAATGCAGAGAATATGGCAATAGTTGCGTGACCACATAAGTCTACTTCGAATTTAGGAGTAAAAAATTGTACTTTGAAGTCTGCAACTTCAGAGGGTGAAACAAATGCAGTTTCAGATAAATTCATTTCCCTAGCAATCTTTTGTTTTTCATTATTAGTTATAGAAAGAACATCAGTGACAACTCCAGCAGGATTACCACTAAAAGGGATTGTTGTAAAGGCATCAACCTGTTTAATATTAATATTTTTCATTTTCATCACTCCTATCAATTTTTTTAGAAATATATATTTCATGCTTAAATCATATTCTTATCTCTTACCAAGGCTATAATGAGAGAATAACTACCTGAAAATACTTTCTTTCAGAGAATAGCCTTTATTTTTGTAATTTTTGAGAGAACAACACCAAAAAAAATAAGTGCTGCTCCTATATAAGCTTTTACATTCAACACTTCATGCAGAAAAATGTAGGATAAAATCGCAGAAAATACTGGTTCTAGTGAAAATATAAGTCCAATCTTTTCAGGTGACGCATAGCGTTGTGCGATAGGCTGAACAATAAAACCGTATGCGCTGCAAATTAATCCAAGACAAATAATTGCCCCCCATTGTACTGGTGTTTCTGGAAGTGCAGGAGTCTCAATGCATATCATTAGCAAAACTCCTAACAAGGAAGCAACCCCTAATTGAATAATACTGATTAGAAGCGTATCCTCGTTCTTTGCGATCCTATCAAACACAATAATATAAACTGCATAAAACAGTGCTGCAATGAGGCAATACATTGAACCTTTGTCCAATGTAAAGGTATCTTTTACTATCAAAAGATATAAACCAATTACAGCAAGAAAAATACTCAACATGATAGACTTATTAGGGAGCCTGCGTCTTAAGATGCTTTCCAGAATTGGAACTATTATCACGGTGGTACTAGCCAAAAAACCTGCAGTGGAAGCTGTCGTATAATTGACACCACAAACCAGCCCGGAGAAAAGCAGAAAAAGTATTACTCCCATTAATACACCTTTTGCCAAAATGGAAACGGTAAGAGCACGGAAGCCAGGTAAAAATACAAGTGTCACGCAGATAAAAGCAGTCCCGAACCGCAGGGCAATCAAATTAAATGGGCCTATACCGTCCAGTCCTACTTTCATAAGCAGGTAGGAAGAACCCCATGCGAGGGATACGCTCGCCATGAGAAGCTCTGCCTTTTTACTATTCAGCTTCATTTACAAACCAGTCCTTGCACACGTCAACCCAACCTGAAGATGAGGAATGCGTTTCAAGCTCTTCTAAAGATAATTTCACTGTACTGTTTAAGTTGCCTCCGACCGTATATATAATGTCAAAGCGTTTGAGAGATACATCAAGAAATGTACGGACTCCTTCGTTGACAGCAAAAGGACAAATTGCGCCTGGTACATGCCAAATATAAGCTTCTACCAGTTCGCCAGGTATCATTTTTGCTTTTTGATGAAAGCAGGATTTATATTTTTTGTTGTCTATTTTAGCATAGCCTGCCATTACAATCAGAACAGCTTTTTCGTCGAGAAAAAATGCCATTGTTTTTGCAATATGTTCCGGTTTACAACCAATCGACTCTGCCGCCTGTTCCACCGTGGCACCAATCTGTTCCCGTTCCACAACACGCCGGCCTAAACCCGCTCCCTCAAAATATTCTTTAACTTTTCCAAAAGACATATTTCTTCACCTTCTCTTGTGTTCTTTATATTTTTAATATATACTGTTTTTTAGAATAAGTAAAACAAATATCTCTTATTCAAACATTAGAGAAGGTGATTCGTCAAATTATGAACCGATATATTGCACTTCAAAAAATTGTAGAGCTTAATAGTTTTACCAAGGCAGCGAAGGCCCTTGGATACACGCAATCCGCCATGAGCCAGATGATCTCATCGTTAGAAGATGAATTGTCTATTAAATTGTTATATCGTTCTCGAGTAGGAGTAAAATTGACATTAGAAGGTGAGGATTTATACCCATTTATCGAAAGAACCATTCTTCAATATCAATCCATGCAGGAAAAAGCAAACGAAATAAAAGGTCTGGAAACGGGAGTAATCCGCATAGGTACGATTTCAAGTATTACCTGTCACTGGATGCCACAGTTAATAAAAGAGTTTCAATCACTTTATCCCAATGTACAATTTATTCTTCATCAAGGAGACTATAGTTCCATACAAGAGTGGATAAAAGTTGGGGCCGTGGATTTCGGCTTTATCACTCCCGCTGCTGTAACTGGTTTACATACAATTACTATAAAAGAAGGAAGAATGTTAGCAGTTCTGCCAGAAAATCATAAATTGGCTTCCCACAGTACTGTTAACTTGCATGAAATAGTGAACGAACCATTTATTTTGTTAGAGGAAGGTCATTTTAGTGAACCTATGGAAGCATTTCATGCCTGCAATTTAGAACCAAACATAAAATTTTGTATCCACGACGATTATGCCATTATGACAATGGTAGAAGCGGGATTGGGTATCAGCATTTTGGCAGAGCTCGTGCTGCGTCGTACAAATTATAATATTGTCTTTCTGCCAATTGATCCTCCTATTACCAGAACGCTTGCTATAGGATTCAAAGATAAAAACAGCTTGCCTATTGCGAGTAAATATTTTATCGAATACCTAACCTCTAACATTGACAAGTTGCCATAATGATATAAATAATAAGAGCTAATAGCAGAAGGCCCAGCACCTTGTCTATTTTACTTTATGTAAATATTGGAAGAAAGGTCATAAAAGTTCCGACATGAAAGTGTAGGATCTTTTATGCCTTTTTATATATAGTTTTTTGAGAAGGTGAGGAATGTTTTTCAAATTCCTCAAAAGGATAATAAGATATAAAACATATACCTACTGCACAAAGTTACAATTCTATATCACAAAATCCAATGAAAACATGTAAATTATTTATATAAAACTATTTTAAAATGATTGACTTTTATTCTCATCTTTTTTCCATAATTGAATTGCATTTAATGATTCTTTTACTGCATCAAGATCGCCAAAAATTCCTATCATTATTATATGCTGTGGACAGTTTCCAATAACTTCAGAAACTCCTACATTGGATGCTTTTTCTGCTATATCAGCAGCCCTTATAATTTCAGCAACATTACCTTGTACTAATCCAACGGCCTTTACCTTCCCATTTTGTAACATTTCCCTAATATTATTATCATGTATTTTACGCATAAGTATGGATACCGTACCTTTTGAAGGATTACTAAGTACTTCAACTCTCATCATTTTTATCTCACCCACATTCTTTATATACACTTCATAAATATCATAATATATCAAATACCAATTTTCTTCATATTACAATATTCAAGTTCTTTTCCTGCCTGAATATTTATACTACATTCTATAGCTACCCCCTAAATAAGGTTTCTATACAGTGAAGACAAAATATATATAACCTGGATTCATAAGCTCAGTTTTCTCTTGCTTTATTAGACCAATTTGGATTGCAAAATGAAGCCTTGTAGATCCCACAAAATCTGTACGACCTTCTTCTATCATTTTATCTGCATAAGCCCCTCTCTAATTACTGCTGCCGATATTACAGGAATACTAATTGATTTTTTATTTCCTCTGCAAGATATAACTTCCATCCTTGAGGAAAAGATATAGCTTCTCAGGATACATTCATAGTTTCATAAATGCCAGCACTTACATCTAGGAGTGTCGCCAACAAAATCCACGCTAAGACATAAAATAAATAAAAAAATCAATTTATACTCACTTTAAAACAACAATAAGCAAATATAAGTACCATAAAGGTTATTACAATTTATTTTGATACTTTATCTTTGATAATAGTTTTGACACTTAAAAATACTTATAAATAAACTATTTTCAAATACTTCGAAGAGAACCCCAAAAGCCAACGTTTATGGGATTAATTTGCTTAACGTGGGATTTGTCGGTTTTGTTGGCTGCGCCCCTACCGGTATATTGATAGTATTTTAGCGATTAAAAATACAGGCTGTTTCAATACTGTTGAAGCAATTATTACATGAAATTAAAAATACAGATTGTTCCAGTACTATTGAAGCAATTATTACATGAAACGCACTTTGCTGGGGCAGTATCTTTTTCCCAGCGGTTAATTAAATCGCTTTCACAAATAAATGGTCTGCAAAGAGAAATATACTCAATATCAGTATTATTTAAAATTTCTGTCATGGCTTTGACATCCCGATTACCACCGACTAATATGATCGGTATTTTGATTTCTTGAGCAATTTCTACGGCATATTTTTTGTAGTAGGATTCTTGTTCAGGTGGAATTTTGCGAGCGAAACCCTCGTTCGGACGTGATGAAAAGTTGCGACCACTGATTTCAATCGCGTCTATCTCCGTATCTTCCAATTTATGGCATATATATTTACAATCCGAAAAAGTCATTCCCTGATCAAAAAAATCTTCACTGTTGATTTTTATAAACACTGGATAGTTCGAACCAACTCTGTTCCGTATTGCTTCAAAAGTTTCCAACACCATTCTCGATCGATTTTCTTGATTACCACCATATTGATCTGTTCTGCGGTTATAATAAGGTGTCAAAAATTTACTTAATAAATAGCCATGTGCTGCATGTATCTGGATACCATCGAACCCTGCTTTCTTAGCCCTATCAGCTGCATCAGCGAACGCTTTTTGCACAAGGATAATTTCCTCCTTTGTCATTTCCTTCGGCGTATTTTTATAAGCCAAGTCTTCCACCGAGCTTGGCCCCCACACTGCCTT
>ENA-UOOE01003239-UOOE01003239.1-fermentation-metagenome-genome-assembly--contig:-NODE-3239-length-10532-cov-10.772645_pt1 | contig 10532 bp, 9 predicted proteins | sample MGYA00245776_ERZ724021 | MGnify/ENA primary metagenome ERZ724021 (study PRJEB28704, sample SAMN03018321) | fermentation metagenome | biome: anthropogenic terrestrial biome; feature: soil; material...
TAATTCCTGAATGTTTTTTTCAAGCAAATCATAATAATATAATGGTATCCGACGTGCCTCAAAATCTTCTTCAGTGGCATTATTGCAAAAATGCCCTTCTTTTAGAACAATATTTTCACTTAAAACTTTTTTTATTTCATTTACCATGTGTTCTTGCTCTTTACTTAATAATGTATCGGGAAGCAAGAATATTTCGTTTTGATAAATACTGTCGTTCTTAGCCGATTTTTCATTTGTAGTGCCTTTTCCCAAGCAAGCCGTCAAACAAGTAAGTACAATTATATTCCAAAAAATAAACTTCTTTTTTTTCATTTTTGTGTAAATCTTTAATTGTTTTTCCATATTATTTTGCTGTATGTTTTTGAGTTAAAGAGCCGTGCCCCTACTTCCGCATTCTATGGATAACCGCAACTATTTCTTAATATTCTTATTATTCAATATCATCAATCCAATATTACATTTTCTACTTCAATTATAAAAGGTTCCCCTTCCTGATGAATAGGAGGGAATGAAAAAGGCAGATTCAGTTGTTTTTTCTCCGATGAATCGGAACTTTTAAAAAAAGCTCTCAGCTCATATTCCATATCCTTGCTGTAATTGTATTGTCGCGACCTTAAGTTAATCATGTACACCCTTTCCACCTTCGGTTCTATAATGAGTAATCCTGTGGTATCCTTTAATCTCGAACTGAACAGAGTTTGTGTTAATGTATCCTTTCTGTAATTGATTTTGAATTCATTAAAGAGATATACGGGCTTCACGCTTTGGTTATATATACACAACCAGAGTGAATCGGGAGAATTTGTTTTTACTATCGAAGCCGATATTAAATTATCGTCCTCTTTTTCCATTGGAGGATTACTGTAATCCTTGTCGATGTTATTTTTCTTTTCCTCTGAATTCGTGCAGCCAATAAAGACAATAGAGATCAATATACATTTCAAAATACAATTTGCGTAATTCATATGTTTTCAGTTCATATTAAACGTTTGCATCTATAAAATCTTTAACGTTCAGTTTCATCACGTAAAGGTAAACCTTTTATTTGCAATTTTATTGCCGAACGGGTACGCGGCGGACACAATTCAGTAAACCTGTAATGTTTTGTAAGTTTTTTGTTGTCAATAACTTTACTTAACCATTGTATATTTGTGACAATATCCGAAAGTATAATCCATTGTCATGACAATGTCCTGATTGGTGATAGTGAAGAACGATTTGTGTTTTGAATAGCCGTAATCACAGCGTGAAATGAGTAGTAGTAACCTTTTAAAAATTTCAGTTTATGAAGAAGATTGTTCTGTTTTTCGCAGTCATTGGCATTTCGGCAATTGCCATCAATTACTCTTCTTGTACCAGGGATTTAAACCCTGTTGAAGAAGAAGTTGCCAATGACCTGAACCTTGCTGATGAAGAAAGTGCCGTTGGCTTTACTTTGAGCACCCGTGCCATAGAGGTCCCCCCATGTCTGGATCTTTCCTGTTTAGATACCTGTCGTGATGTGTTGGGGGTTCGTCTCATGGCGGGACAATTTTATGAAGCCGGAAACGTTTACGTGGTCAACACCCCCGAGAAATTGTACGTGGGTTATATAACTTCCGGAGATTGGAAGATGAGAGCAGTCCATCTTTATGTGGGTACCTGCGACAATTTGCCGGTTAACGGTGCAGGGAATCTTGTTCCCGGAGATTTCCCCCACAAGGTTGAATTTACCTCGCTGCAAAACTTTTATTATGTTGAAATTCCACTCGATTTACTGCCCGAAGGATGTGTGTGCATTGCCGCTCATGCCGATGTGGTAAAAGTGGTGGGCGGCGAAATTGTGCAAAGTGAAACCGCCTTTGGTGAAGGTACACCAGTAGGCAATAACTGGTTTATGAAATTTGATTATTGCATAGCCATTTGTGAGCAGGCATGTTACTACGATGAAACAGCCTGGGCTGCAGGAACCCGGTACGTGACAAAAGGCAATTGGGCAACCTATACGCCTTATGTTGCCAATACCACAGTGAATATTTATGCCGGCCGGAACTACCTGGTGGGAACTGCCACTTTTTCTGAAGTGGTGGATGGCAAAGTAACCATCACACTCGCCGCGCTCAATGGTGCACGGTTGCAGGATATTGCCGAGCCGGTAAAAATTCAGGGGTACGTATCACCGCCTCCCGCCAACAACCCGTCTCCCGGTCTGTTTACTACCTATAAAGGAAACGCCACAACCATCACTGTGGATGCATACGCATATTACGGAATCCATTTAGACGTACAGCGTGTGGTGGATTGTCCGGAGCTTTAGCTTAAATGGCAATAAGGCGGTACGGCTCCGCCTTTTCCAGTGTCCGCCCCGCCTCACGTGATGCCCGCCGGTTCAAGATGTACCGGCAGCATCTCTCCCGGAAATATACGACGGATATCAGCGAAGTACTGGGAGTGAATTTTTTTTGATGCAGGAATATGTTCAATTCCTTCATTCGTCGGGATTTTGCAATCATCCATACTTAACCACGTACTTGTCAAAATTGTCTTCAATCAGTTTTAATGAACAATACTCTCTTTCAATTGCTTGTTCTTCGATCAGTTGCAATCTAACTTGTAAATAAATTCCTCGCTCGCCTTTTATCGCCACAAAATCGACTTCGGTATCTTTTATTGTTCCCGCATAAACCTGATAGCCGACACGTCGTAAACTCGAATAAACCGCATTTTCCAGCAAATAACCCATACCGTAACTGTATCCCGCGTAAAGAACGCCGTAATTGCCACCTTGCCGGTAGTAGAGGTTGTCTCTTTGGGAAAGGGCATAATTGATCAAATGTTGTCCTGACGGTTATTGCATAAAGTGAACCCGGGAAAAATCATGAGTTAGGAAGTGCTCGCGGAGATATTCCCCAACCAAAAGGAAGATAACCCATGTGAACAAGAGTGTCTTTTATTTTGTTGTAGAATTGATTTTCGGTTGTAGAAAAAAAATACGGAAAAAATTTAATAGTACAATCCGGTTGTCTGTTACACGAATTGTAGTACTTTTGCAACAATTATTTTAACGAATACGTAATTTATGAAAAAATGGCTTTATATTTTCACTGTTGCTCTTGTTGTATTATTCAGCCTTGCAGCATGTAATTCGGCAAAGAATGTAGCCTATATACAGGGAGCCGGTGAAGGAGATATGTTTGGTCATTTGCAGGAGACCCCGCTATATGATGCGCACATCATGCCCAAGGACCTGCTCACCATTACCGTCAGTGCCACTGACCCCGAGGCGGTGAAGCCCTTCAACCTCACCGTCCCCAGCCTCACCACCGGAATCACCACCTACTCCCAGCCCGCGCTGCAGACCTATCTGGTAGACAACAACGGACAAATTAACTTCCCCGTCATGGGCATGATCACCCTGGGCGGGCTCACCAAGAGGCAGGCCGAGGAAAAGATCACCGGGCTGCTGAACAAATACCTGAAGGAGCAACCGGTGGTCACCGTACGTTTCGTCAACTACAAGATATCGGTGCTTGGCGAAGTGGCCCGCCCCAATACCTTTACCATTGTCAACGAGAAGGTGAACCTCTTCGAGGCGCTGGCCATGGCGGGCGACATGACCATCTGGGGCCGCCGCGACAATGTGAAGATCATCCGTGAAGATGCCAACGGGAATCAAAGTGTGGTTGTAGTCAACCTCAACGACCCCGGCATCATCTACTCACCCTATTACTTTTTACAACAGAACGATGTGCTTTACGTGGAACCCAACAAGACCAAGGCGAGGAACTCCGATATCGGCAGTGCCACCGGCATATGGCTTTCGGCCACCTCCATCGTGATCTCCGTGGCCACGTTGCTCATCAACGTCCTCAAATAATCACACATCATTCCCATCCTTCAAATTATAAAGAATGACCGAATCAAGAAATGTTACGCCGGGAGAAGCATTCAGGAGCGAAAACAATGAAGACACCATCTCCATCATGGAGATCGTGTTCCGTTTTGTCCGTTACTGGAAGTGGTTCGTGCTGGGTACCGCGGTAGCGCTTTTTATTGCATTTGTTTATCTGCGCTACACCACGCCGGTGTATAACGTCACCTCAAGCATCGTACTTAAAGAAGTAAAGAACCAGCGCCTGGAACCCACCATCGGTGGTATGGACGGTTTGCAGCTCGGCGCCCTGGGGGCGGTAAGCAACCTGGAAAATGAGATTTACATTCTGCAGAGCCGCTCCATCATCCGCAACGTCATCAATCGTCTCAACCTGCACACCTCCTACATTGTGAGCGGACGCATCAAAAGCACCGATCTCTACAAGGAGAGCCCGGTGGTGGTGAGCATGGACCAGAGCCGGCTCGATGCCATGCAATCAGACATCATCTTTGAGATGACCACCGATGCCGGACAGGGTACGGTCACCGTGTCGGGCCTCTTCGGAAGCCATCAGCTCGATACCGTCTTCACCCGACTGCCCGCACAGCTCCACACCCCGCTGGGAAGCCTCAGCTTCACCTCTCGTCCCGGCATTGTGCCACGCAGCACCGAGATGATGGTTGTCATCCAGCACCCCAATGCCGTCATTGGCCAGTACAGGGGAAACCTCTCGGTGCAGCAGGCCTCCAAGCAGTCCTCCGTGCTCGATCTCTCCATCAACACCCCCTATCCGGAGAAGGGAAGGGATTTCCTGAATATGCTGGTGGAGGTCTACAACAACGAGACCATCGAAGACAACAAGATGGAAGCGTTCAACACCCAGTCGTTCATCAACGAACGTATTGCCATCATTGACCGGGAACTGTCGGAAGCCGAGAAGGATGTGGAGACCTACAAGCAGAGCGCCGGATTGAGCGACCTGCAGGTCGACCTGCAGCGCAACATGCAGATGGGCAGCCAGTATGAGCAGCAGCTCGTGCAGGTGGAGACCCAGCTCAGTGTGGTGAATTCGCTGAGCGATTATGTGAATGATTCCAAAAATCAGAATAAAACCATTCCTTCCAACATCGGGCTCGAAGACCCCAACCTGGCAGCCACCACCAGCGAGTATAACCGGCTTGTGCTCGAGCGGGAGCGCCTCTCCCAGAGCATGACCGACGACAACCCCGCCATGATCCGTCTTGATGAACAGATATCCGGCCTGCGTCAGAATATCAATTCCTCCATACGCAGCGTGCAGCAGGGGCTCAGCATCCAGCGCCGCGATGCCCGTAACCAGGCAAACATATACGGTGGCCGCATCGGCGTGATGCCCACACAGGAGCGCGAGTTCATGGAGCTCTCCCGCGAGCAGCAGATCAAGGCAAGCCTTTTTCTCATGTTGCTTCAGAAGCGTGAGGAGAATGCACTGGAGCTGGCTGCTACGGCCAACAGTGCCAAGGTGCTCGATGAAGCCATCCTGGCCGGCAAGGTATCGCCCCGCACCATGATCGTGCTGCTGGCAGCCCTTATGCTCGGCATACTCATTCCCGCCGGCATCATCTACCTGATGGACATCCTGCAGTACAGGATCCGTACCCGTGCCGATGTAGACCGTGTGGCCCGTGTGCCCGTGCTGGGAGAGATACCCGTGCACGAAGATGATGAGAATGTGGCGGTGCAGGAGAATGAAACCCGTCCCATCGACGAAGCTTTCCGTATGGCGCGTACCAACCTGCTGCTCACACTGGGCGCGGAGAACAAGGTGGTGGTCTTCACCTCCACCGAGTCGGGGGAAGGAAAAACTTTTGTCGCCATCAACATGGCCATCAGCACGGTGCTGCTCAACAAGCGGGTGCTGCTTATCGGGCTCGACCTGCGTATACCGCGTCTTAAGGAATATATGGGGCTGGAAACCAGCAGCGGCATCACTGCCTACCTGTCGGGTTTCGAGAAGGATATCGATAGCCTCATTGTGCCTTCGGGCATCCATCCCAACCTTTACATACTGCCCGCCGGGCCCATACCACCCAATCCTGCAGAGCTGCTGTCGCGTCCCTCCCTCGAGGCGGCCATCGACAAGCTGAAGGAGGAGTTCGATTTTATCTTTATCGACTCGGCCCCCTCCGCCCAGGTGACCGACACAATGATCCTGAGCCGCGTGACCGATGCCACGGTGTATGTATGCCGGATGGACTACTCCAGCAAGGGCAACCTCCGCTTTGCCAACAGCCTGATGGATGAGCACAAGCTGAAGAACATGCTCCTCGTGATAAACGGGGTCACCGAGTTCCACCGCGGCTATGGCTACGGCTATGGCTATGGTTACGGCCACGGTTACGGCTACAGCAGCAAAAGTGAGAAAAAGAAAGGCAAGTCGCGTTCCATGAAAAAGAAGAAACGCTAATTTTTTTGAAATATCAGATAACTATCCGGGCGTGATTGCAGTAATGTTGCTGCGTCACGCCCTTATAATTCCGTCTATGATGCCGCTGCGCTGCAACCTTTTCAATATCTGGTAATCCCTGTTGCTTTTTGCCTTTCTTCCGTGTGCCAGGCTGTAGACCCGCACGGGGCCGGTGCCAAACTCATTTGCGATGGTGCGGTATACTCCTTTGTTGCCGGAGAATAAATAATATTTAAACCAGTGTAACATTTTGTGATTTTTAAGCTGACTTTCCAAATTACGCATTCCATACAAAGCACAAAAATATCAAATATTTTGTAATAAAATCATTTTCTTGATAATATTTGTCCTTTTTTTATTATATGGATTTTCAAATTACAGAATCGGGAAATCACTTCATTTTCTCTTTTTCCAGTAAAAAAGCATGTTGCAACCCTATGGCGCAGTGCTACAACTACTGTGGCAATAGATTCACCTGCGCACGGATTGAAAACTTATTTGCCGCATAGTAAACATTTTTGGCTTTCTGTGGTTCTAACAAGACAAGGAAGATCAAAAAAAGGACATTATCACGGCTGAAGCCTTTATTTGCGTGTAATTATGATTTCAAGGATTAAATTTCACTTTATCTCCCGTAACCGAAAAATATATCGGGATATCGCGCGGGAGTACGGTACATCGCCCATACGCGTCTATCAGCTGGCACATGGCAGGCGCGGCAAAAACGACAAGGACTATTTTATCATCAAACGGCTCAAGGAAGAAGGACTTATTGTCGGCACCTACCGGTAGTCCCGTTTCCGGCATCCATAATCCGCTCGTTTCAGGACATCCGGAAGGTCTCTTGTTTCCGACACCGGAAATCACCCCACGCCAGAAACATCCGACTCCCCAATCAGGTGTGTAATGAAGGTGTTCACGCCAAAGACGTTAAGATACACTTCATTCACGATCTTTACGATCTCGGGCGTACTGATGGGGGTATTTTTTAAATTGAGTGTGCCCGGGCTATATCCGGCGAAGAAATCCCTGTTACAGGTAAGGCCGCTCACCCTCTCTACCATGGGAATGCATTCCTTCTCCGGCAGGGTGGGGCAGACGCAGGGGTTGAACACCACAATGTCGCCGCCGGAGATCACCTTTCCCACCAGTTCGCACGCCTGCCGGATGAAACTGTGATCAGTCCTGCCTGTCTCTTCAGATTTGGCAGCAAGGTGGATAATATAAAAATTGCAGTTCTGGATATCTTCCATATCGGATGTCCATGTGAGATTGTTGTACAGGACATCCTGCAACAGCCCGGCAGGATAAGCCGGTTTGGCGTCATGTGCCCTTGTAGCTTCCCTGGCACCGGTGCGGCATGGGTCGAACCATATTGTTTTGTATTTCTCGCTGAATGCCACGGCGTGGAACAGGCTTGCACTGCCGGACCCTATTATGCAAACGCGGGGGTCAAAATAAGAATAATCATCTTCGGAGAATGCCGGTATCTGATACATTAATTCATCGATTGAATGACTAAAATAATCGTTGACACACCTTCCTGTTCACGGAAGTAAAAGTAGAAAAAGACCGTTGTCAATTGGCCTTTTTTTAATTTTCATTGTCATTTTATCCTATTAAAAATGAATAGGATAGAACCAATTATTTACAAATGTAGGACATTTTTCCCAATAAAAAATTATTTTGAAGAAAATAATCACTTTTTACCATTGGATAAATTAAAAGGCATGATATGGTTTTTTATTGTATTTTTGTACCACTGCGAAAATGAATCTGCCGGGTGCAATTCATCTGGGGGCGTTAGTTACGAAATGTTTTCGCGCATGACAGCCAGTAGCTTGAAAATATGAAAGCATGTTTTATGGGTCTGGGCTATATCGGCCTTCCCACAGCCATTGTAGCGGCCGATAACGGCATTGAAGTAATTGGTGTGGACATCAATCCGCACGTAGTGGAAATCATCAACAACGGACAGATCCATATCGTGGAGCCGGGACTGGAGGAACTTTGCAGCCGGGTAATCGGCAAAGGTGCCCTGAAGGCCCGGGCTGTTCCCGAAGAGAGCGATGTATACCTTATTGTGGTGCCCACTCCCTTTACCGGTGATCACGAGCCCGATATCTCCTACGTGGAGGCTGCCACCCGCAGTGTGCTGCCCTTTCTGAAAGAGGGTGACCTCTTTATCATCGAGTCCACCTCACCCGTCGGGACCACAGAAAAGATGGCCGGCCTCATCTTCTCCGAACGTCCCCAACTGAAAGACAAGCTTGCCATCGCCTATTGTCCGGAGCGCGTGTTGCCGGGTAACGTCATTTATGAGCTGGTACATAACGACCGGGTCATCGGGGGCATCAACGAAATCTCCACCGACCGGGCCGTTGCATTTTACAGCCGGTTTGTGCAGGGAGCGCTCCACCGTACCCATGCCCGCACCGCCGAGATGTGCAAGCTCACCGAGAACTCGTCGCGCGACGTGCAGATCGCCTTTGCCAACGAGTTGTCGCTCATCTGCGACAAGGCCGGCATCAACGTGTGGGAGCTGATCGAGCTTGCCAACAAACACCCCCGTGTCAACATCCTGCAGCCCGGCAGTGGCGTGGGAGGCCACTGCATTGCCGTGGACCCCTACTTCATCACCGCCGACTTCCCCCGGGAGAGCCAGCTCATTGGCAAGGCCCGGGAGATCAACAACTACAAAGCCTTCTGGTGTGCCGAGAAAACCCAGCAGGCCATCAAGGAGTTCGAACTGGAACATGGTCGTGAGCCGGTGGTGGCGCTGATGGGACTAGCCTTCAAGCCCAATATCGACGACCTGCGCGAGTCGCCCGCCAAGTACATCGCCACCCGGGTCATGCAAGGCCACAACAATGGCGATTTCCTGATAGTGGAACCCAATATCGGTGAGCATAAGGTGTTCAAGCTGACCGACTACCGCGAAGCCTACGAGCAAGCCGATATTGTGGTATTTCTTGTCGCCCACAATCCATTTAAAACCCTCCCATGGAGAGAAGACAAGATCATTCTCGACTTCTGCGGAGTCTTCAAAAAAAACTGACCTCCGAAAATAGAACGTGAACAGAATGGAAAATAAAAAACGAATCATGCTGGTCTTTGGCACCCGTCCCGAAGCCATCAAGGTAGCCCCTTTGGTGAAAGCATTTCAAGAACAGGCCGACCGGTTCGAGACCCTTGTCTGCGTTACCGGGCAACACCGCGAGATGCTCGACCAGGTACTGCGGTTGTTCGGCATCACGCCCCATTACGACCTCAACATCATGAAGCAGGGGCAGGACCTCTACGATATCACCGCCCGGGTGCTTACCGGACTGCGCGATGTGTACCGGGAGGTGCAGCCTCACATGGTGCTTGTCCACGGCGACACCACCACCTCCATGGCTGCCGCGCTGGCCGCCTTCTACCAACAGATTCCGGTCGCCCATATCGAAGCAGGACTCCGTACCCACAACATCTATAGCCCCTGGCCCGAGGAGATGAACCGGCAGATCACCAGCCGCATCGCCACCTGGAACTTCGCTCCCACGCCCCTCAGCAAGGAGAACCTGCTGAAAGAAGGAATAAAGGAGGAGAGCATCACCGTCACCGGCAACACCGTGATCGATGCCCTCTACTGGGTGATCGATAAGATAAAGAGTGATCGCAGCCTGCAGGCGGAAATTAAAAAGAGCCTACTGGAAAGCGGCTTGCCTGCCCTGTGCATCGAAGACTGGATGTCGCCCCTTCCCAACCAACGCAAGCTGGTGCTCATCACGGGCCACCGCCGCGAGAACTTTGGCGACGGTTTCGTTCATATGTGCAATGCCATCAAGACCCTCACCCGGAAATATCCGGAGGTCGATTTTGTCTACCCCATGCACCTCAACCCCAACGTGCGCAAGCCCATCAGAGACATATTCGGTGAAGCTGCCGTTGCGCGCAATCCCGAAGAGGGTGCCGGCCACGGCAATATTTTCCTTATCGAGCCGCTGGAGTACCTCCCCTTTGTCTATCTCATGGAGCAGAGCACGCTGGTACTTACCGACAGCGGCGGCATACAGGAAGAAGCCCCCGGCCTGGGTAAGCCCGTGCTGGTGATGCGCGATACCACCGAACGTCCCGAGGCGGTCGCTGCCGGCACGGTAAAGCTGGTAGGCACAAGCTACGATCTCATTGTAAAAGAAGTTTCCATGCTCTTGGACGATCAGGCTTATTACAGTTCCATGGCACAGGCCA
>ENA-UOOE01003241-UOOE01003241.1-fermentation-metagenome-genome-assembly--contig:-NODE-3241-length-10523-cov-4.232518_pt1 | contig 10523 bp, 4 predicted proteins | sample MGYA00245776_ERZ724021 | MGnify/ENA primary metagenome ERZ724021 (study PRJEB28704, sample SAMN03018321) | fermentation metagenome | biome: anthropogenic terrestrial biome; feature: soil; material...
CTCATCGTGTTCAAGTGAAGAGACAGGGGATGACTTACCGCTTTCTGCCTTGATCTTCCACAGTATAGACGGGAAAAAGGCAGCATTGACAGCGCTTACCCACAGTGCGGTAAGCTGGGAGTGGGATTTTGGAGACGGAAATACCAGCAACGAAAAAGATCCCGTTCATCAGTACGGGGAGGGCGGGTATTATAAGGTTAAATTAACGGCAAAAGACAATGCCGGCAATTCGGTAACCGCGCAAGTGAGTTTGGCGGTTGCGCTCACTCCCTATGCCCTATTGACAGGAGATCATACGGCTGAAGGGTATGACGGCAAAACCTGGAGGTTGACACAGTCGCATACCGTCAATGACAAATTGGTTAATTCAGATGCAAATTTTTCATTGCTTGCACCCAAGATTCCGTCACTTCCCCAGGGAGCATTCGATGTATATGTGGGACTCAAAGAAGCCTATAATGACGAATTTACTTTTTATTATGACGGTAGTTACAAACACAGCACATCCGATGGTACCTCTTTCGGTGGTATTGTTTATGCAATGATCTTGCAACAGATGGGATCATCCCAAATTACCAAAGTAGGTGGAAAAGCGGCGTTAGGGGCCGATCTTTTCGCTTTGTCAACCTACACGCCTGATAAAAACACGACATTTGTATTGAATGAGAATGATGATTTCACCGTCCCTACCATCACGAAGTTTGCTACAGGCACGCAACCTCCCGGAATTCCTGTGGTGACCTATCCGGATGTGATGACATTGGATTTTCCCAACTCGAATGCATTCATCGGAATAAGGGATTTCCACCGAAGAGTAATTATGCAGGAGATCACGAACAACACCATGCGGTTGGTCATGTTTATGACTTTGGATCCCAAGGCTATATTCAGTCAAAACCCCTTGATTGCCTTAAGTACTTCTGCCGCAATTCTAACATTCGAAGCAATTAATTAAAACCTATTCAGACAATTTAGACATGAGAAATTTGCAAAAGGATCAAAATAAAGGACTGTATACAGTTATTATCTCTGTTGCCTTACTTATCCTCTTTATGGGTAATGGCTACGCAGAGACAACCGATACCCGGCAAAACATTGTAAATGTTACGGGTACGGTTACATCAGCTACCGACGACATGCCGCTTATCGGCGTCAGCATCGTCGTAAAGGGAACAGCCGAAGGTACTGTGACCGATATGGAGGGGAATTACACAATCAATGTACCGTCCAATGCAACACTTGTTTTTTCCTATATAGGGTATATAACACAACAGATAGCTGTTGTAGGCCGTACGAATATCAGCATTGTCATGGAAGAGAGTACTGAAACGCTGAGTGAAGTAGTGGTTACAGCCCTCGGTATCGGTCGTGAAGAAAAATCACTTGGGTATTCGGTGGGGAAACTTGGATCCGAAGAACTTGCCAAAGTGGTCCATGAGAACGTACTCACTTCGATGGCGGGAAAAGTAACGGGGGTGACCATCAATTCCACCGGAGGTACAGGATCTACAGTCAGCATGATCATTAGGGGGGCTACCTCGATGAGTACCGATAACCAGCCTTTGTTCGTGATCGATGGGGTGCCGATGGGCAGTTCCGTAAACAATGTCGGAGGTTTTGGCAGCGGCAATCTGGTCGACTACGGGAATTCCATTTCGGATATCATCCTCAAAGGCCCAAGTGCAGCGGCCTTGTATGGCACACGTGCCGGTAACGGAGTGGTGCTTATCACTACGAAAAAATCGGATCGCAAAGGCGGAATGAAAGTGGAAGTGGTTTCAAATACCGTTTTCGATATCCCGTCAAAATACCTGGACCTGCAGAACCGCTTTGGCTTTGGTGCCAGGAGTTATACCGATACCTCCTTTCCCGGAGGGATCCTTCCTCCTTACAGTCCTTCGGAACAGCTTGGGGCAGGACCGGAACTGAACAAGGGTTACTGGCAGGTTCAGCCGTTTGCACCACTCGATGCCAACGGTGTTCCGGTACCTACGGAATTGGTTTCCTATCCCGATAACTATAAGAATTTTATTAATGGTAGTGCCATCACTACTACCAATAGTGTGGCGATATCAAGCAGCAGCGACAGGGTGAATTATCGGCTCGGCGTATCCAATATGACCAATAAAGGTTTGGTGCCCAACTCGGACCTTAACAGGAATAACCTGACCCTTGCGGCCACATCGGAAGTAGTAAAAGGGCTGAATGTAAGTACCGATATCAACTACTCACAGAACTGGGCCGATAACAGGCCGGCCACGCAGGAACGAGGTGCCAATCCTCTGCAGTGGGCTGCATGGACACCGCCCAATGTGGATATCCGCAAGATGAAAGATTATAAACTGGGAGGCAACGAAGTGCTTACTATTGGGAAAGGCTGGAATAATCCATATTTCCTTGCATACGGCATCAATAATAGTTTTAAAAGGAACAGGCTTATCGGGAATGTTTCCGCTACCTGGGAGATAACCTCGCAATTGAGCCTTATGGGAAGATATGCGCTGAACAAGTCGGACGAAACAAGGGAAACGAAGATAGATCCCGGATATACCGGTGAACCCAATCAAGGAGCGTATGGTATCGTTACCAGCGAAAGCACTGAAACCAACGCTGATGTACTGGCTACCTATAAAAACCATTGGAATGACTTCTCCTTTGCAGCCTCTGCGGGAGGGAATCTTCTTTATTCCCACTGGGCGAATGTCAGTAACTCATCCAAACCGGGCTCAGGACTGATTATCCCCTATCTGTATACGATCCAGAATATTGAAAGCAGCTCACTGAATTATTCCAATGCCCGTTACGAAAGAGCGATCAACAGCCTTTATGCAACGGCTAATCTGGGATGGAAGGACATGGTATACCTTGATCTGACGGCGAGAAACGACTGGGCCAGCACGCTTCCTGCAGAAAACAGATCCTATTTCTATCCTTCCGCCTCATTGAGCCTGCTGCTGAATAATTTAATCGATATGGGAAAGAACGTAAATCTTTTCAAGATAAGAGGTGGCATTGCCCAAGTAGGAAACGACACTTCGCCTTACAGCCTATATGCAACCTATTATAATGCAGGTCAATGGGGTGACGCCATCCGTCTTGGAAAGCCGGGGAACCTCCTAAATCCTATCCTTCTTCCCGAAGAGTCGAAATCCTATGAAGTGGGGATGGATCTGAAGATATTCAATAACCGGTTGCGGTTCGAAGGGACCTGGTACCGGGCGGATAACCGAAACCAGATTCTTAGCGTGCCGCTGGCCGGATCTGCGGGGTTCAACAGTATAAAGATCAATGCGGGTCTCTTGCAAAGCAAAGGCGTGGAATTGATGCTTGGCTTTACACCCATTGAAACCAAAGACTGGAGATGGGATCTGAATATGAATTTCACGAAGAATAAGACATGGTTGCTGGAACTGTCGGAAGGTACTGATTTTGTCGAATTCTGGAATGAAGCCAGGGTGAGGAATGTTGCTTATGCAAAAGATGAATCTCTGGGCAGGGACGGGTTGATCGGTAACCTTTATACCCGGAAAATCTTGAGGGTGACCGACAAAAACTCTGAATATTACGGCTATCCGCTGTTACCGGAGAACGACGAAGATGCCGAATGGCAGTCTGAAGACGACTATTCCAAAGGGGGCAATTACAACCCCAATTTCATTATGGGAGTCCAGACCTCTATCACCTACAAGAATTTTACTTTGAGCATGACGTTCGACTGGCGGTCGGGCGGACAATATGTGTCCCAAACCTGGCGGTACCTGACCGAGGGGGTCGTGTCGAATACCTGGCTCAACCAGTTGGTTACGCCGCCCGAAGGATTGGGGGGTGGTCCGAGCCAGGGACTTCGTGACTGGGTGGTAGCCAATGCCGAGAGGTTGATTTATACCAATAATCCAAGGCCGGTCGGTGGACCTACCCCCGACTTCGGTGGATACTATAATGAATTTTATACCGGTATCGGGGCCTACGACGGGGTTTTTGCTCCTGGTGTGTATGGCCGGTATGACGATAACGGTAATTTTATACTTATCAAGGAAAATCTTGGCAATGAGGGTACCGAATTCAGACCCTATGCGATGAGCTACCCCTGGGATATCGGAGAAGCCAATATTTTTGACGCGGATTACATTAAATTAAGAGAGATCGCGCTCAACTACAGGGTTCCCGACAAGACAGCCCAAAAACTGAAAATGAGAGATCTGAACATTTCGGTATACAGCCGGAACATCATGCTTTGGGCGAAAAGCGCCGGCATGGGAATAGATCCGGAAAGGGCCTATCAATCGAGTGGTAACGGAAGTTTCAAGCAAGGCGTGGAACGTTTTAACGCCGAACCTTGGGTTGTTCCGGTTGGGTTTAAATTAAGTTTTACTTTTTAATCGAAAGAATGTCATGTATACATTAAAAAGACAGTTTTATCTTTTTTTAACGCTGCTCCTCGGATTGGTCGTTTCCTGCAGGGATCTGGATGAACTGAATATCAATCCGAACGGCGTGGATCCCGCCATCGCGGATGTAAACTTCCTGTTGCCCACGGTCGAAACCAATGTGGGACAAACTGTTTATAATATCGGCTTCGGTACCTTTTCGGGAATTATGCAACATACGCAGCAGACAGGCTGGTTCGGAGGTTACAACAATTACGATTGGAATACCCTTTCGCATAGCTGGAACGGCTTTTACAGCATTTTGATGAACAATGACGAGTATTTCAGGAAGGCAGTAGAGCATAATTATGAGTTCCATGAGGGTGTGGCGCGGATCATGAGGGCGTATGTCTTCGGCCTGATCACCGATATATGGGGAGACGCCCCCTATAAAGGCGCTCTCAAGGCCGAACAGGGATCAGCCCATTTTATGCCGGTTTTCGATCCGCAACAGGAGATTTACCATGGCATCCTTGCCGACCTGGACACAGCGAATACGCTTTTGTCGAAAAGTGCGAATGAGTATCGCAATATCGTGCCCAAACAAGATGTGGTGTACAGGGGCGATGTCTCCAAATGGCAGAAATTTGCAAATTCACTGGCGTTACGGTACTATATGAGATTACAGGCCAAAGAACCCGCATTTGCTGAAGAAGGGATCAAGAGAATTGCCGGAGATCCTGCCAAATACCCGTTGATCAGGGTGGCCGGCGACGACGCGAACATCAGCTTCCCCGGAACGTCAGCTAGTGTTTCCAACCCGTTAAACATCGTTTACGATGCCAAGCCGGACGACGGTGCCTACATGCGGGTGAAAATGGGAAAGACATTGGTGGACATAATGAGGGACTACGATGATCCGCGCTTGGGTGTATGGGCCAATAAGATAGAAATCCCGCTGAAACTGGTTTCGGGGACAGGGATCGATCGTATCGTTGAGATTGATGACGCACATAAGGTCCGCGAAGTTTCACAGGATAAGGTGACCGCTTTTGAAGCCAATGGCATGAAGGTGGATTTTAACCCGGAATATGCGGGAGTGACCATTTCCCATCCGTTGGTGCAGATTTTCAATATGAACATCGCCAATGGCTCACAGGGAACCGTTAATCCCCATGCTTCCCATCTAAACGACCGGTATACGAAGACAACCGATCCCCTTGTGCTGATGAGATTGATATCTGCTGCAGAAATCAATCTGATACTTGCCGAAGCGGCATACCGGGGATGGATTTCAGGTGCTGCCGCCGGATATTATACCGACGGTGTGAGGGAATCGTTCAGGGCCTGGGGAGTGGAAGCTGAATTTGGCAATTACATTGAGAACGCATCTTACGACGGGCTGGAAAGTATTATTGAACAAAAATGGATAGCTCATTGGAGTACAGCACAAGAGGCCTGGTTCGACTGGCGCAGGACCGGCTTGCCCGCTTTGCAGACAGGTCCGGCGGCAATGCGCCCGGTGATTCCTGTCCGATGGTATTATCACACCGCTGATGAGATCGATAAAAACAGGGTAAATGCCGAGGCAGCCATCGGAAGACTGGAAGCAACGCCGTATCAGGGTACCGATCAATCCAAGAACAGCGCATGGTCGAAAATGTGGCTTCTCCAAGGAACCGGCAAGCCGTGGTAGGATAAGTAGAACCAGGAACAAAAGACTTGAAATGATCTTAATTCTTATTTTAAAATTATAATCGTATGAAATTAAACCAGATAGGCATGTTGATATGTCTCTTGTTTATAAAATCTGCTTTTGCGGGAACAGTCAATCTGCCGGTGAAGGACCAACCTTATACGGTTCCGGTATCGATCAAGTATACATTATCTCCTAAATGGAAAGATGTCCGCTTCAGGAAATTAGTATTGGACGGCGATAACAGCGTTTTTATACTGACCGATGCCGGCCTGTTCCGAGATTTTCCGGGGGAAATCATTTCCAAGGATCTCCGGTACGCCTCCCTGGCAGATAAATATCCTGTCGATATTTGTGTCCAGGAAGGGACTGGTTATCTCTATTATCTGTATCCCGACCGTTTCCTTACCAATAAATATGCCGGAGCAATATGCGGCCTGCTGCCTGAAAACAAATACAGTCACGTGGCCGTAAACAGCAAGGATGACGTCTTGTTGATAGGGGAGCGGACGGGTGTGATGTATAACCGAAACACCAAGGTCAGGGAGTTGGGTCTTCCTCATGATGGGCTGGTCAGGGTGTATGTGTCGGATGACCAATTTTGGTATCTGTCTGCCACAGGCATCTATTGGCTTGACCGTGACAAATGGGTGAGGATCCATTCCGGTAAAAACCTGACAGCAATGGCATTCAATGGGGATAAGATAGCCGTGGGTACCACGGATGGCTATTACGTGATTGACCGGAGCGGAAAAATCGTTGAATCTCACAACAATAAGCTTCCCGTACCCCTTATTAACGTGATGTTGGCCGTGGATGGAAAGTATTGGTTTGCAACCGATCAGGGCGCTTTTGTCAAACAACCCGGGGGGTTCGACTATTACGCCTCCAAACGTTGGCTCGATCAGGACAAGATCATAGATATGGCCGCGGACAGCGACGGAAACCTTTACTTTTTAACCCCGGCCGGTTTGAACAAGGTGCAGTTTGAGCAGGAAACACTGGCTGAAAAAGCAGCGTTTCTGCAGGACAACCTGCGCAAGTATCATCTCCGTTATGGTTTCTCATCCGCTTCGCGGTTGGTCGACCCGGACGATCCTGCCACCCTGCGCCTCGACGATGATGACAATGACGGTTTATGGACCTCATTCTATCTGGGAAGTCAGGCATTCCGTTATGCCGTCACCAAAGAGGAGAAAGCCAAAGAGTATGTATGGGAATCATTCGAGGCTTTTGAAAGATTACTGACTATCCATCCCATAGAGGGATTTTCGGCAAGAACATTCGAGCGGACAGGTTATATAGCCGGAGACACCATCCCCTGGAGACCCGCCCCCGACAAGAACTGGTGGTGGAAGGGAACCACCAGCACCGATGAGTTCGTGGGTTATCTGTTCGTCACTTCCGTGATAGACCAGTTTGTCGCGCAGACGCCGGAAGAGAAAAAACGGGTGGCGGACTATTTCGATGCTATCATGACCCATATCATCGCCAACGATTATTATTTTATCGATCATGATGGTAAACCCACACTCTGGGGCAGATGGAATCCCGAGTATGTGAACTCTTTTGCCACCACCCAGTTCGACCGCAGGTTGAACAGCACATTGACCATCACGGGGTTGCAATTGGCCTATAAACTCACCAGAAAAGAGATCTATAAGAGTGAGGCGTTTCGTATGATGGAAGAGCATGGATATCTGGATAATATGAAAATACCGATGGGCAATATCCGTTTTACCCCGGGATTCCAGCACCAGGGAATCACTATGGGAGAGGACTGGAACCATTCTGATGATGAGATGGCATTCCTTACCTATTGGGTGTTATACCATTATGCGTTTGACGATACCTTAAAGCGGGAATATGCGAAAATGATACGCGATCATTGGGAGATTGAGAAACCGGAACGCAATGCACTCTGGAACCTGCTGGCCTATGGAACATCGGGTGATATCGATCTGGAATCCACCCTCTGGTATCTGCAAGGGTTTCCAAAAGACCGTCGCCGTTATGTGGTGAAAAACTCACACCGGAAAGACCTGGAATTTCTGCCGAAAGATGCCAGCACCAACTTCAGGGAGCAGACAACTACCCAACTTATCCCTAAAAGGGAACGGCCGCTGAACAGGCATAATAATAACGAATTTATTATTGACGGAGGAAGGGGCACGCATCAGCAGCTTACCGGCGATGAGTTTCTGTTGCCTTATTGGATGGCGCGTTACCTTGATGTGATTCGATGACGTGATGGTGTGTAATTCATTATAAAACTAAAAAATAAAATTGAACGTATGAAGAGATTACTGTTTATTTTAACTGTCTATTTTTGCGTTATTGTTGGATTTGGCCAACAAGCGATTACGCCTGAAACGGCACTGGGTGCCTATGTCCGCAACGATGATCCTACGTGGGGATGGGAAGTGCGCAACAGATACCCAATCGATGACACGGAGGTCTATTCCTTGCTGTTCATCTCTCAGAAATGGCATGGGATGCTATGGAAGCATGAACTCATTGTCTTTGTTCCGCAATCTGTAAAACAGGACGGAGCACTCCTGTTTATTGACGGAGGGTCGGTAAATGACGGCATTCCCAAATTTTCGAAGGAGGATAATGCCTTGTTCATGTTCCTCTCGGCCCTGGCCAACCGGAATAATGCCCTTGTATGTATATTGAAACAGGTGCCCAATCAACCCCTTTATGGCGGCTTGAAAGAAGATGCGTTGATCTCCCATACGCTCAATGAGTTCAGGAAAGACAAAGATTACTCCTGGCCATTGCTTTTTCCTATGACGAAAACGGCGTACAAGGCCATGGATGCGGTGCAGGAATTTGCCGCGCGGCAATTGGACCGGCAGGTAAACCGTTTCCTGGTTTCAGGGGCATCGAAGCGGGGATGGACAACCTGGCTTACCGGGGCGCTTCAGGATCCACGTGTGGAAGCCATCGCTCCCATGGTGATTGAAATGCTGAACATGCCGGCCAGCCTGGATTATCAGAAACAGGTATACGGTGAATACAGTGAAGAGATCAATGATTATGTCAAACTGGAGATCCCGCAGGCAATCCATAGTGAATTTGGAAACGCTGTGGTACAGATGATAGACCCTTATTCCTACCGCGAAAAACTGACAATGCCCAAAATGATTTTTATGGGGACAAATGACCCTTATTGGGTTGTGGACGCCATTAAACACTATATCAACGATATTCCCGGGCATAACCTGTTGCATTACGTTCCCAACGCAGGCCACGGTTTGGGAGATAAGAAGCAGGCTTTTGCAGCGCTCGGTTCGTTCTTCGCCCATATGCTGGACAAGACGGATTATCCTGCCTGTGAGTGGAGCCTGACGGGGAAAGGTAAAAATATTGACCTGAAGGTGAAAGCCTCTCCCGATAACTTGGTAGGGGCTACTCTATGGAAATCGGTCTCGGACAGCAGGGATTTCCGTAAAGCGACCTGGACCAAAAGCGACATACAGCTGAATGCCAAGAACAGGTCGGCTGTCGACCTCAGGATTCAATATCCGAAAAAAGGATTCCAAGCCTTTTATGTGGACCTGGTCTATAAAGATCCTCATGGCGACGAATACACGGTCAGTACACGGACCTTTGTCTCGGACAACAAAAAAGTATTTGTAGAGTAATGGCTGATTTTTAGAAACTGTTTTGATTTTTTTCATCAATTGTTTTTTAGTAATTTTTTGATGGATTTGGATTTTCATTTATTGAAATGTAGCGGGCTACTTGAAAGAAATGAAAATTCGAAGGCGCAAAAAAGGGCAAAAAACAAGATGAAAGAGTGAAAAAATAAGTGTAGAATAATTACTCGTAAAATTCAAAACAGTTTCTTAATTAATAAATAGATCAAAAGTGATGAGAGGAATTCTGATACTGGGTTTATTGTTTTTTATAGGAAGCCTGCCCGCCCAAACGCTGGCGGAACGCTTGGGATATAAAAAAACGGATAAACTGCTAATTATCAACAATGACGATGCCGGTATGTGCCATGCTGCCAATACCGCTACGATTGAAGGGATGGAGAACGGGTTTATCAGCTCGGCTACCATCATGATGCCCTGTTCCTGGTCGAATGAGATCGTAAAGTATGCGAAAGAAAATCCGGATAAAGGATTTGGTGTGCACCTCACATTGACCTCGGAATGGAAGAACTACCGATGGGGAACCGTGGCGCCGCGCAATGAAGTCCCGGGGTTATACGACGGGCAGGGCTATATGTGGAAAGGTGTGAGGGAGGTGTACAACGCCTCCAATACCGAAGAAGCCTTGATTGAAGGGAGGGCGCAGATCCGTAAGGCGTTGGATGCAGGGGTACGGGTCACCCATATCGACTCCCATATGGGAACCTATCAGTACTCACCGGATTATATGTATGACCAAGGAGGTAATATTAAAATTATTTCAGGGGATAATCCTATAACAGTATCTGCAATTGC
>ENA-UOOE01003242-UOOE01003242.1-fermentation-metagenome-genome-assembly--contig:-NODE-3242-length-10521-cov-7.910472_pt1 | contig 10521 bp, 10 predicted proteins | sample MGYA00245776_ERZ724021 | MGnify/ENA primary metagenome ERZ724021 (study PRJEB28704, sample SAMN03018321) | fermentation metagenome | biome: anthropogenic terrestrial biome; feature: soil; material...
CATTCTTTATACCGGAAGCTTTTACGATCTCCATCACTTCTCTGGAAACGTCGTGAAAAGTGGGAATCCATCCTCTGGACTGGAGTTCGAGCTCTTTTTGGTACACTTTAAATTCCATACTTCATTCCTCCGGATTCATTATATAATGATATAATACATGTCGGATTGGCGATCTGGATTGACAGGCCGCCGATGCAAACGCCGATTGGGTATGACGGCAATGGTGGCCCGGACAAAAAGGATCCTGTTGCTTTGTGGATGATATTATTATAGTCAGATAAAACGCGAAAGTCAACTATATCTTTTAAATATTTATATATTGCTTTTCTTAACAGGATATTATACGATATATGAGACAATGCATCGTATTTATTCTTAAAAAGAAAATATTATTATCTTATATCGGAAAAGCTATTCAAAGCCAGTCTGCGGAAAAGGCCCTGTCAAAAGGGTAAATTCAGTGCTTTGAGCTTTCATGAAAACGGAGGTCATGGTATAATGAAAAAAGAGGCTTTACTTCAGGCAAAGGCCGTATATGAAATCGAATCGGAGTGCATTCGGGAGATGCGGGCTGTTTTTGATGAAGAGCCGTTCGCCAAAGCGGTGGATGTATTGGCAAAGGCGGCACGGATCGGAACAACCGGCTGCGGGCATTCCGGCATCATGTGCCAACATCTGGCCCATTTATTATGCTGCATCGAGCGGCCTTCCCGGTTTATCTCACCGGCTGAGGCGGTGCACGGGGCTTTGGGATTTTTACAGAAAGGCGATGTCATGCTCTTTGCCTCCCGCGGAGGGAAGACAAAGGAATTGCTTCCGATCATGGATATATGTAAGGCAAAGGGCGTTACAAGAATAGTGGTAACGGAGAACCTGGAATCACCGATGGCCCGGAATGCTGACATCGTTTTAAAGCAGTACGTGAACCGTGAAACCGATCGATATAACTCCCAGGGCACGACATCTTCCACAGCGCTGTGCGTAATCTTTCATATGCTTCAGACGGCGCTGATCGAAGAAACCGGATACAAAAACGAACAATTTGCCCTGATCCATCCGGGCGGGGCTGTTGGAGAACGATTAAATCAAAAGAAAGAGGAAAGCCGGCAAGGATGATAATAGGCGGGCTAATTGGGATACAGGGTGATATCCGGGATCTCATGATTCATTATTTTATGGGCGGAGGGTACAAATATGGCTACAGAAAAACTGAAAATCGATACGCGCAGAAATAAAATTATAGAGATTTTAAATCGGGACGGGCAGGTACGTGTATCACAACTGAGCAAAAAAATGGGCACGACCATGGTTACCATCCGAAGTGATCTGGATGCGCTGGAAAAAGCAGGATATCTGGAACGTATACAGGGCGGCGCAGTACAAACATCGTTCAATAATTATAATCTGGAATTTTTACGCAAGAAAAAAGAGCATTCGGAAGCTAAAAAAAGAATAGCAACCGCAGTTTCGGGATTCATTCATGACGGAGACACCATATTGATCAATTCCGGAACCACAACCTATTACACAGCTATCGAGCTGAAAAAGCATAAGAATCTGAATATCGTTACCAATTCCCTGACTGTGGCAATTGAGCTGGGATCCTGCCCCTCGCTCAAGGTCATTTTACTGGGTGGAGAAACCAATTCGCAGGATTCCTTCACTTATGGCAACGATGTGTTGGAACAGCTGAAGCGGTATAAAGCCAATTATGCCATTCTCTCCATAGACGGGGTCTGTCCGGAGGAAGGTGTTGCAGCAATTCATGCAGAGGAAGCAATGGTCGACCGGATGATGATGGAGCGCGCCAAGGAGACGGTCATTGTGGCGGACAGTCAGAAACTGGGCAAAGAAGGATTTGTCTATGTCTGCGATTTAAAGGACATCGATAAACTTGTCACGGAGAAAGGGGCGGAGCCCGGTATTGTCAGGCAGATACGGGATGCAGGCATCGAGGTGATATCAGGCTGACAGGCTTTCATTACCGGCACAGCAGCTCCTGTAAAAAGGCGGGATGGCATGAATAATCCTCTCCTATATGTCATGCGTCGTGGTGCCATCATAGACCGATGGCAGCAGAGCCGCAGGATCCTCCCGATTTATCTTCTTTAAGATCTCCTGCCAGCGGCTTATATGGTTTTCATGCACAATGCAGGGAACAAAGCCCAACCGTATATAGGTCTTAATGGCAGGGATGCGAAAATCATCCGTTCGCAGCACCATTCTGGAAAATCCCTCTTTCCTGGCTTGCTCCATGGCTGCCAAACTCACGTAAAACCCCAGGCGATGCCCGGAATGCTCCGCCATTGCTCCGACCATATGCAATACCGCACAGTCCGGGGGATAATCCGAAGTAACCCAGGAGGCAGCGGTAGCAACGGGTATGTCCTTACCATCCACCACGAAAAGAACCCTTTCCGGCCGATAGGCTTTATCCTCTGTCATCATACGATAGGAAAATGTTACTTGAAAGGATTCCGTTATAATCCTTTCCCAGGCTTTGTCGTCACCCGGGCCCTCGCTCCGGATCCCATATGGTTCCGGGACAGTCCGCTCCGGAAGATGATCCAGATGAGAGTACAGCATCATCAGCGGTGGTTTCTTTATCTCGACAGATCCGTTTGACATTTCAAATTCCCTCCATTTTATCCGGCCACTGCCTTGGATCCGGTACAGGAAGCCAAATCCCCTCCTGCTGTATCGACTCCTGACTGATCAGTCCTGGCAATGTCATATCCAAAGAATCGTAAATATCGATGGGTACTCGCTTTCCCTCATAAATCGAGTCAATAAAGTCCGTCATGACCAAAACATCCGAACCGCCATGCCCGAAGGATTCCTCTTTGACGCTGATATCCCGCCACAGCTTCGGCATGTACTTTTCTTCAAACCTGACGAGGGGATCCCATCTATCCTTTTCGCTTTCCCCGGTTACCCAAATCCGGCTGACCTTCTGGTCCTCCCCTGTATACCTTTCTTCATAGGCCGCCCCCGTCCCCTGCAAGACATAGTTTAGGCAATACGGGCGCGGCGAAGAAAGATCTGTCCGTATTTTGGCCAGACTTCCTCCCGCCGTCCGGCACAACATCACTGCGCTGTCATCTCCGCCGATATCCCTTCCTGTAAGATCCTGATTATGTCTTCCGGTACCCGTACAGCAAACATATTCCACCCTGTCCCCCGGCATCCAACTTAAGATTGGACCCAGGCTGTGGGTTCCATAAGTGATTCCCCGTGTTTCGAATTGATATTTACGCCTCCAGGGAGTTTCATACAGCAGATTGCGGCAGTCATGAAGATACTCCCCTTCCGCATAAAAAACCTGCCCAAATACTCCTTCCCGTACCATTTCCCGTATGATCATGCAAGGCTTTCTGTAGTTGCAGTTTTCCCCCATCATATACTGCGCACGGGATGACCGGCACGCTCTCAATAGCTTTTTGCATTCCTCCAGGGAAACAGCCGCAGTCACTTCACTGAATACATTGACGTTCCTCTGCAGGGCTTCGATGGACTGGCTGACATGCAATGGCATTGGGGTCCCGATAATGACAATATCCAAATTCCCTTTTTCCAGCATCTCGATATAATCCGTATATCGGTCCACTCCGTCTATCCCGTCCAGCACCTTGTCCAACGCTTCCCGATTCAAATCGCAAGCTGCTGTCAGTACCGCTTTGCCGCTTTCCCGAAAGGCGGCAAGGAAAGCGGACGGACGGCCGGCCGCACCGACAATCCCTGCTTTCAGTTTTTCCATAAATTCTCCATTCTGCCGCTATAAGGCGGCACAAGTAAAAATGAAAATTGGTACAAAGCATTCCGTATATTCCAATTCGCCCCGCGAACATACTGCATTTCAAAATCCTTTAAAGCTTTCTCGTAAAGCAGCGCATATCCACACAGGGAATTCCGTTTTCCAAAATGGTCTTCGGGTAATTATCGGTAAAAAAACTTGGTATCGTATGGCTGTACTGAAAACCCAGTGACAAATAAAAGCCTTCTGTTTGAGAAGTAGTACCAACCAGCATATAGATATACTTTCTCGAGGCAATACGCATAAGCTCTTTCATTACCCGGGTTCCGATCCCTATTCCCTGCAATGGCTTTATGACTGCAATATTCTTAAGCTCACATCCTCCGTCTTCCAGGGGATACAGTACCGCCACGGCGGCCGTAATCGCTCCATGCCGGTAAATGTACAGATCCCCATCGGTTAAATAACGCTCTATCATCTTGACACAGGGATCCGCCAACAAGAGGATACTCATATAATCTTCTTTGCCACATTCAATTTTCTGTAGCTCCATAAGCAATCTCCCTGCTCGAAAAGCCAGCACATCGCTGTCGAAAGAACGGCTTCCCGGGAATGATTTCTACCAGCAATTTTATAATAGAAAATATAGCTTTCCTTTATAAAATTATTTGCCAGTTCATACGTCTGTATTGTATATTATCCTGATATAAAAATCAATATATTAGTATTTGAAAAACATCATTATCGTACTCACCCTTTAATGGCTCCAATCATGACACCTTTCACAAAGTATTTCTGAACAAAGGGATACATAATCATAACCGGCAGCGAAGAGACGACGATCAGCGAATACTTGAGCAAATCCGCCATTCCCTGTTTGGCTTGTTCCAACTCCGGATCAACAACCTGACTGGCATCAATGGTATTGGCGATCAGGATTTCACGAAGTATAATCTGCAATGGAAAAAGCTTTCTGTCATTCAAGTACAGGAATGCATTGAAATACGCATTCCAATGCCCAACCGCATAGAATAATGTTATGGTCGCCAGTATCGATTTGGAAAGCGGCAAAACAATACTGAAAAAATATCTTGTATCACTGCATCCGTCAATCTGACTGGCATCCAATAAGTCGGAAGGAATTGTGCTTTGAATGAAAGTACGGGTAATAATCAGATTGTAAACAGAAATGGCACCGGGTACGATCATCACCCAGGGAGTGTTGATCAAATGCAACTGCTGCATCAGAATATAACCTGGAATCATGCCGCCGCTGAATATCATGGTAAATGTGAAAAGCAGCATGAAAAAATCCCTGCCTTTCAAGTCCTTTCTCGACAACGGATAAGCGCCGATCATTGTCATAATAACATTCAGCGCCGTACCGGCAAATGTATAGAAAAAGGTATTGAGATAGCCCCCAACAATATCCTTGTTCCTGAAAACAGCCTGATAACCCTCCAGACTGAAATCCACAGGCCAGAGTACCACCCGGCCGGATGCCACTGCAGACGGCGAGGAAAAGGACGCCGATATAATATAAACAAGTGGATACGCTACAATGCCCAGCAACAATAACATAATCACATTCACAATGGTATAATAGGTCCGGTCTCCCTTTGAAAGCCGGAATCCGGAACTTCCTTTTACTGCATTCATATCCTTGCCTCCTTACCAAAGCCGGTTATCGCTGACCCGTTTGCTGAATGAATTGACCAGGCAGATCAAAGCAAAATTGATCACCGAGTTAAACAGGCCAATCGCCGTAGCATAAGAAAAATCCTGTGTGCTGGATGCAATACCCACCTTGTAAACATAGGTGGAGATTACTTCACTGGCACGCAGATTCAGACCATTTTGCATTAAAAACACCTTTTCAAACCCAACATTCATAATCTGTCCGGAATTCAAAATCAGCATAATGGTTGCTGTGGGAAGAATACTTGGGAAATCAATGAATCGCACCCGCTGAAATCGGCTGGCGCCATCGATTTCCGCTGCCTCATGCAATTCACTGTCCACGGAAGCCAGGGCAGAAATGTATATAATGCTTCCCCACCCGAGACCCTGCCAGACGCCGGACCAGACATACAAATGACTGAAGGCTTTCGGCATGCCAATCAGATTGGGAAGATCCGATCCGGCCAATGCCCGGTAAAGCATACCAAAAAGTCCGATACGCGGATTGATCATCTGAAGTACCATCCCCACAAGAACTACTGTGGATATAAAATGCGGAATATAGGTAATCATTTGAATACTTCGCTTGAATTTATAGTTGCGCATGGAATTCAAAAGCAGGGCAAAAATAATCGGTATTGGAAATCCGGCGATCAGGCTGTACAAAGAAACCCGAATCGTATTTTTCAGGACCCGTTCAAACATATAGGATTTAAAAAATTTCGTAAATTGATCCAATCCGACCCAGGGGCTTCCCCAAATACCGAGTCGCGGGGAAAACTTTTTGAACGCCAACTGGAGTCCGGCCATGGGAACATAGGCAAAAACAATAATGTATGCCAACGGCAGCAAAAGAAATAAATAGAGCTGCCAGCGGGACAGTATTTCCTTTCTCCGGACAGACCTTTTTTGTCTGACAGGTTTTAAGGTTCGCATAACAGTAGACACAGAACGTCCCCTCCTCTTATACTCTTTCAATGGATCCGGGGGAGTCCATGGGGCCCCCCGGATCTTTAAGGACACAATGAAATTCAAATCGTCTATTTATTTTTCCTGTAACGATCATATGCCTTTTGTACTACTTTCAAATACTCCTCCAATCCGATGTTATCCAATTCGCTCACATAGTTATCCCATTCCGAAAAAGGCATATCACCAACAATGAATCGCTGGGTGCTTTCATCAATATAGGTCTTAAGGGATGTCAGGATCTCGGATGTACGATCATTTTCTTCCGTGGTAAAGGGGACTTTCAGAACAACCTCTTCCGGAGCCTTATCGATATAGGACGGCACTGCCTGAGCCGTCATATACTGAGAATCATACTCATTGCCATCCCATGTCATACCACCGATGCCATACTGATAAGGACGGATTGCAGGCTGGGTATCCTCCGCCCATTCCGCATTCTGCGGCTGTCCCCAATGATTGTTAATCACCTTGATGGTCGCAGGTATGTCCATATTTTCATAAAGGCCGGTCCCCTTGTCCGCATCCGTAGCAAACTTCCAGTCCTTATCCTTTTCTCCAAAACGGGAGTTGATGGACAATTCTTTATCACACATCAGATCCAGCAATCGAAAAGCGATTTCAGGACTTTTAGCATCTTTTGTAACATAGCCTCTGCTTGATGGGCCCTGATATCGCTTGGTGGACCAGCAAACCCCATTCGGCCCGGTAAGCGGAGGCAGAGCAGTCATGTCCTCTTTCCTCTTGCTGTCCGTCTGATAAATACTCATGCTTCCGGTAGTTATGGATCCGATGATCTGCGCGTCGGGGTTTTCAATCGCCTGCTGGAACTGAGGTCTGTCCTGCGTAAATGTCAGCGGTGAAATCAAGCCTTCCTTGTACAGTTTATTAAGGTATTGAAGGCCTTGTTTCCATTCATCCTTGTTGGCAGCGATATCTATTTTCCCGTTGTCCGCCAATATATAATTGTATGAAGTGTTATAGTAAATAAACGCATTCATGAAAAAATCCTGAGGCTGGCTGTTCCAGCCATTGATATGTCCCATGTAAGGGATTTCATCCGCTTTATTGTTTCCATTGGGATCCTTTTCCTTGAAAGCCTTGAGCACCTGATAAAAGTCTTCCGTGGTTTCAGGCATATCAAGATCCAGGGCTTTCAACCAGGTTTTGTTGATCCAGGCGCGATGATCCCATTCATTTCCGTATTCCGGATTGTAAAGCGGTACCGTATAGATATTCCCGTCTGCTGATGTAACATCATTCAGCATCGTGTCCAGCCCATTCTCTTCTACAATCTGCTGAAAGTAAAAAGAATTGTTTTCATAATAATCGTTCAGGGGGATAAAGTACCCCTGTGAGCCGTAAGAATAAACCTCCGAATCACTCAGGGCCATCGAGATGATATCCGGCAAAGCAGAGCCTCCGGAAACCATGACTGCCAGTTTCTGCTTTGCGTCCTTTGCAGGAAGCATTTCAAACTTGATATCCATGCCGGATTTTTTCTCCAGTAACTGAGTATAATGATTGGTATCATAATCCTCCACATTGGTATTCTGAGGCAGTCCAATCGTCAAAGTATAGGGTTCCTTTACAATGGGCTCCATACCCAATTCATTTAAAATATCCCCTGAACTGGATTTTTTATTTGACGGAGCGTTTTCCTTCGTCTGATTCGCTTTCTTCGGTTCGCCTGAGCCGGATGTTTTACTGGTGTCTGTTGTGCTGCAGGCACTCAGAACGAGAAACATTGCGAGCAGGACAGAGACCAAAGAAGCCATTCTCCTTTTACTCATACACTCAACCTCCATTTATTTTTGTGAGTACTTTCGGAAACTCCGAAAGACTCATGCGTCTACCATATATAAGTATCATTTTTGCCCAGTATAATCAATTTGAATAACTTCGAAAGATTGGATTAGAGTATAATGAGGATGTGTAAATGATATCATTACATTGAATGGAGTATGAATTTCATCTTTTTTTATCTGAGTTCAAGCTGATAGGCCATCAATTATTCCGGAGAGACCGATTCATCTTTAAACGCTGACTTCTCCATACTCCCGGGGTTATTCCATACACTCGTTTAAATGCCTTATGAAACGTATTCACTGAGTGAAATCCTACCTTTTCTGCAATCATGCTGATGGAAAGGCCGGAATGGATAAGCAGCTTCTCGGATTCTTCAAAGCGTATCCCTTCCAGATATTCGCCGAAACTTTTCCCGGTATGGGCTTTTATGATTTGAAACACATATTTTTCCGATAAATTAAACTTCACAGCAACTTGAGCCGCACACAGATTGGCATCCGAATAGTTCTGCCTCAAATACCGAACAACGGAGTCTCTCAAACGTGCCGCACGATCTCTCTTCATGCTTTCTGCCCTTTTTGTGAGCCGCAGAGCGGACTGATGCAGTGCTTTCAGAGAAATTTCCGGGGTGTCCTGATCCCGAAAGTCATGGGGATAATCCTCCTGTTTCTTTTTCAAGCTCTTTTCCCTCCCCTGCGCCCATTCCATTCCGCAGTGTACCTTGGTACCATTATATCATGAATCAGGCCGAATTTCTGAGAACTCACTTCTGTTCTTTTTCTGCTCCGTCCACATAGCAGCCTATACTGCCTTCACTTTTTCAAACTCTTCCTGAATCTCTTCAGAAGGCGCCCTGGAGAGCAGAGAAGCCACAAAAATCACGATACAGGACAGGACAAAAGCCGGGAGCAGTTCATACAATCCGAAAATTCCTCCCAAAGGATTCAGAGCCAGCTTCCACAAAAAGACCATTCCTCCGCCGGAAACCATACCGGCAATGATACCGGACCGGGTCGTTCTTTTCCAGAACAGGGAGAACAGCATAGCAGGTCCGAACGTTGCGCCAAAACCTGCCCAGGCAAAGGAAACCACTGTAAAGATAATACTGTTCTCATCCAGGGCAATCAGCATGGCAAGGATCGCCACAACCACCAGGGTGATCCGGGATACCCACAGTACCTCCCGATCCGTTGCTTCCCTTTTCAAAATCCCCTGATACACGTTCTTGGAGAAAGCCGAAGCGGCAATCAACAGATAGGAATCCGAGGAGCTGATGGTGGCAGCAAGAATCCCCGCCATCACAAGTCCGGCAAATATCGGAAAAAAGAAATTGGTGGACAGCAAGATAAATACATTTTCTGAAGCACTTTGCGTGAGCAGGGCATCCGGAAACAGCACCCTGCCGATTATTCCAATGAGAACCGCAGCAGTCAGGGACAGAATCACCCATACAACGGCGATTCTCCGGGATACTTTCAAATCATCGGATCGCCGGATTGCCATGAATTTCACCAGAACATGGGGCATGCCGCAATAACCAAGTCCCCAGGAAAGCGTGGAAATTACCGTCATAAAGCCATAGCTGCCCGCTTTCCCAAAAAGCGGCACCCCGTTTTCAACCTGCTGCATTCCGTTTTTCACCTGAGGCTGTGCCACTCCAAAGAAATCAAAAAATCCAGGTATGGACTTTGCATTGGCGATGAGGGCAGACATCCCCCCTGCATGCTGGATGCCGGTCACCAGTACGGCAACCAGAGCCAGAACCATCAGAATACCCTGCATGAAATCCGAAGCACTTTCGGCTAGAAATCCTCCCAGGAATGTATAGAAAACCACAAACAGGGCTCCCAGAATCATCATGATACGATACGGAGCATCAAACAGAGTGCTGAAGAGCTTTCCCACCGTTACAAAGCAGCTTGCTGCATAAACACTGAAAAAGATCAGGATAAACAGAGCCGATATCGTCATGATGATTTTCCGGTTCTCCCGGTACCGATTACTGAAAAAATCGGGAATGGTTATGGCATCCCCTGCGGCATGGGAATAATTGCGAAGCCGCTTTGCCACCAGCAGCCAGTTGATATAGGTACCGAGGCCCAGGCCCAGCGCTGTCCACACCGCACCGCTCAGACCGGACCAGTACGCGACTCCCGGCAGGCCCATCAAAAGCCATCCGCTCATGTCGGAAGCCTCAGCTCCCATGGCCGTCACCCACGGTCCAAGGGATCTGCCCCCAATCAGGTAATTGTCACTGCTCTCATTGGCGCGCCGGGCATGATACAGGCCAATGCCAATCACGACACCAA
>ENA-UOOE01003244-UOOE01003244.1-fermentation-metagenome-genome-assembly--contig:-NODE-3244-length-10515-cov-5.149809_pt1 | contig 10515 bp, 9 predicted proteins | sample MGYA00245776_ERZ724021 | MGnify/ENA primary metagenome ERZ724021 (study PRJEB28704, sample SAMN03018321) | fermentation metagenome | biome: anthropogenic terrestrial biome; feature: soil; material...
TTTCCCTAATCCACTTAGAAGGCAATAAGAAAAGAAGGATTGCAGATGAAAAAAAAGAAAAGATTTATTATAGTATGCCCATACTGTGGCAAGGAATTATATAAAAGTAGCTTTAAAAGTAATTTTATTGACATGGAAATTAGATGTTCAAGGTGTGGAGCAAATTTAGAAATAGAGATTACAAATGGAGTAATTACTTACCATCCTGACAAGAGATTATCCATGGTAGCTGAGGATTCAGCTGATTATAAAGAATGAACATAAGATATACTAAGTGAGTTTCTGTGAAATTTATGTTTCAGCCGTTGGACTGAGCAAAGCACTCTTAGGAATGGGGGCATAAATTGAAAATCTGTGGAGGACTGGATTCGGTTTGAACCGTCAGGAGCCACATAGGTTTAATACTTTAGATCTAGATTCAGAATCTAGAAAATGAATCAAAGTTCTCTGCTAAAGTATTTCAAGCAAAATTTAATATATGAGATTTATACAGAGGTGTTTAACTGGGCTAGAACCCTTAAGAACAACGGTTATAAATCAAGAGTTTGTTGACTGGTCTGAACTGGACAGGAATTCAATTATAAATTGAACAAGAATCCTTAAGAGCCACGCAAAACGGAAGTTTTTATCTGAAAAGATAAATCTGTTTTGTGTGGCTCTTTTTTTGTACCCAAAATACTTTCGTTAAATGCGTCGCTCTTGAATTAAAAGAAAGAGTAGGTGCATATGAAAAAACGTTGGGAGACCTACATTGCTAGGTATCCATAATCTCCAATTTTAAAAATTCATTGATTGATTTTTAAAATATGGAGGTTGTGGAAAATGAAAGAAAATAAAAAGAACTATTATATATTCCTTGGAGATACCAAGGTAGATGTATCAGATAAAGTATATAAAGGATATTGGCAAGAAACCAATAGAGAAAATTATCTTAATAGGCTAGACAAAGAGAATAAATTAGGTTACTTCTCTGAATTTGTATCAGATGGAACAGATAGGAGCATGGAAGAGAGGCTTATAGATAAAGCTGTTGACGTAGAAAAACTAGTAGCAGTAAAAATGCAAATAGAAGCACTTAACAAAGCCTTGGATAAATTAAGCCCAGAAGAAAGGGAAATTATTCAGGCTCTTTTTTTTGATGAAATACCTCAAAGAGAACTGGCGAAAACACTTGATATTAGCCAGGGAGCAGTCTTTAGAAGGAAAGAAAAAACCCTAGAGAAGTTAAAGGTTTTCTTAGAAGATTGGAATAAAAAATAAAAAAGTTTTTAAAAAAGCGAATCATGGTTGTGTTTTTTCACTGCCCAGGACCTGGTTAGATGACTCTTCTATGACCCCATCACTTTTAGATAGTCTTAAAAATGGTCTAGACTACCATGGCAGAGATGATGAATATTTAAATAGTTGGATTGGTAGAAAATATGTCATATTTTATATTTTGGAATAGTAAATTTTCATTCCTACTTCTATATATAAAGTAGGAGGTGGAAAATATGAGATTTGAAGAGTTAAGTAAAAAGCATCAAGAATTCCTAATGTACTGCTTATCAGATTATATTAAAGGCAAGGTTAAAAGAGAAGGTGTAGATAGCTTTATAGAACCGACATATGATGAGTATAAAACTTTCTTTGATGAATTTGATGAAGAGTATGAAATAGTTGATGGATGCCCTGAGTCAAAAGCTTGTAAGGGATTTTCAGTAAAGTTCAAAGTGGTATTAGAAGTGGAGAAATAGGCATAATAGAAGCACCCCAGTAAACAGGCTAGTTGAGAAATTCAGATTGCCTGTCTGCTGAGGTGTTTTCTTAATTTTCAACGTTCTAATGGTTTTTTCTATAGTTTCTCTGACTCATTGTATTAGCACAATCTCGAGTACAATAAATCTTTCTATCGTTAGACTTGGTAACTGTAAAAAAATTAGGGCAATCAGGTTTTTTACATTTTTTTATAAGTCGAAATTTTGGATTTTGAAATAATATAGAAAAATAAAGGACTGTTATCAAATCAGGTATATCCCAAGATGTTTCCAATTCATAAGGATTATAAGTAGGAGTGATTTTTGAAAGATGAGAATCCATCTCCTTTTTTATCACATTTCTTGCAGTATCTAATATTATAGATTCATATTTAAAAGGGACTGCTTCAATATTCAATACTGCTGTTTCTTTTAGATTAATATATTCTAGATAATCACAAACTGAAGCTAAAAAATCAACCTGATAGTTAGGATTTTCATAATAGTTTGTGTATGCAAAATGGTTATCCAATTGCTTCCTAGCATAATATGAGTCCCAATAAATAGTATCTTCCCTAAATTCATCTTCTGAATTAAATTCATAAAAAGGAACATCTGAAGTTAGTCCATAAATATCAAAATCAGGATTAGACATATTAGGGGTGCTGAAAACTACTTTATCATTCATCCTAAATGAAATAGGTGGAGTTAGTAATAAGTAAAATGTACTTTTGAGTATCACAAGATAATCAGGTATATTTCTTCCCAATTCATAAATTAATTTTGTTAAAATACTCATTCTATGAATAATAAAAAATATGTCTTTACATTTAAAAAGGGAGTATTCTTCCTTTCCAATCTTAAATAGGAATCCATTCAAGTTTAAGAATTCCCCTAGTAATTCAATATCCCCAAATTTAATAGAAATAAAGTCCATCAAAACATCTTTATCTTTTCCTTCATCACCTTCTCTAAATAGATTTTCTCTTATTCGGAATTTAATGATATCATTCTCATTTTTTACTCTTAAAAGTTGAATTTCATTTCCTTTAGAATCAAAATCATTAAAAAAGATTGTGTCGCACTCTTCATTTAAGAAATCGAAGCCAGCATCAGTGATAGGCATATCCATAAAAACCCCTCCCTTATCCAATCATAACATAATAAATAATACTTGAATACTATTTTGTGAAAGATGTAATACAAAACATAACATAAAAAATAAAATTATAAAAAACATAACACGACATTTATATATATCATGTTAGTGAATTTGGCTTATAATTTTTGGTACAAGCAGTAGTAAAAATTGAAGATTAAATCTATTTAAATAGTAGAGGGTAAACTTTTTAATCAGAAACAAAACCTTCCTATTTAACTCTTAATCTAAAGATATTTAAAGCAGCCGAAAGGCTCGCCTAATAAAAAAAGGTGAGTTTTTTGGCTGATTGTAATGCTCTTTTCTCATCTGGGAAAGGGGCTATTTTTATGCCTAAAATACTTTCGTTAATGCATCGGCTCTTGAATTTAAAGAAAGAGCAGGTGCATATGAAGAAACGTTGGGAAACCTACATTGCTAGGTATCCATAATCTCCAATTTTAGAAATTTATTGATTGATTTTTAAAATATGGAGGTTGTGGAAAATGAAAGAAAATAAAAAGAACTATTATATATTCCTTGGAGATACCAAGGTAGATGTATCAGATAAAGTATATAAAGGATATTGGCAAGAAACCAATAGAGAAAATTATCTTAATAGGCTAGACAAGGAGAATAAATTAGGTTACTTCTCTAAGTTTATATCAGATGGAACAGATAGGAGCATGGAAGAGAGGCTTATAGATAAAGCCGTTGACGTAGAGAAATTAGTAGCAGTAAAAATGCAAATAGAAGCACTTAATAAAGCCTTGGATAAATTAAACCCAGAAGAAAGGGAAATTATTCAGGCTCTTTTTTTCGATGAAATACCTCAAAGGGAGTTGGCAAAAACGTTGAATATTAGCCAAGGGGCAGTCTTTAGAAGAAAAGAAAAAACCTTAAAGAAGTTAAAGGTCTTTTTAGATGATTGGGAGTAAAAATAAAAGTTTTTTAAAAAAAGCGAATCAAGAGTGTGTTTTTTTCACTGTTATATATAAGGGACAAATTTGTAGTTCCTTAGAAAGGTAAAAAAATTATATATTTTAGAACTTTGACAATTGAATAGACCAAGACAGGACATTATCCGTTTAAGGAGCCAGTATGAAACTACGTCATGACCATTCTGCTGAAGAATAACTTCGGTTTAAATGAACACCGGCATAACGCTAAATGCAAGGGATATAAGGATGAGAGCGATAAATAGTTTGCTACAAGAAAGGATTGGCAAGACTTTTTGCAAAAATCTAGACGGTGATAATGATACTTCTATACGTTGTTGCTTCCCACCGAGAAGAAGGGAAGAGGTGAAATTCCTATGTAGCTGCCAAAGCACCTGTCAATGTCATGAAACTTAAATTTAAATATAAAGAAAGAAGAGGTAATGAAATGAAAAATATTAAAGAAAAAAATCAAAACTCTTCTTATGTTAATCATGGATATAAAGATGAACAATTAATGGGAGCGTATTTGGATCAAAAATTACAAGAGATTCCTGAAGATAAAAAGAATGTTTTTATTGAAGTAGGAAATGTTATTGTTAATTGTTGTATAGGAAATACAAAGGTTAGCATGGATGATTTTATATCAGATTTATGTAGGCTAGAATTAAGGATTTAGGGTGCTGACAGATATATATAAGTGCGGTAAGATAAAAATATAAAGTTTCTGAAATCCTTAATAAATTGCACCCAAAATAATTTATTAAGGAGAGTGTAGAAATGAAAAAGATTGAGGCTTATATGTATCTTCGTTTATCAAGAGATGATGGGGATGAGGGAGAAAGTAATTCTATTGGTAATCAAAGGGAACTTATAAAAAGCTATGCTGATAAGGCAGGCTTTCAAATCATCAAGGAATATATTGATGATGGTTTTACAGGTTCAAACTTTGATAGACCAGACTTTAAAAAGATGCTTAGCGACCTTGAAAAGAAAAGTTGCAAAACAATTATTGTAAAAGACCTTTCTAGATTTGGAAGAGATTATATTGAATCGGGGAAATTTCTTCAGAAAATTTTCCCACAAATGGGAGTCAGATTTATATCAGTCAATGATAACTATGATAGTGAAAATGCTGATGTAAACGACACACATCTTATTCTTCCTATAAAAAACTTTATCAATGATAGTTATTGCAGAGATATATCTATGAAAGTAAAAAGCTCTCAAAAGACAAAAAGACAGAGGGGAGAATTTATAGGGGCATTTGCTCCATATGGATATAGAAAAAATACTAAAAAGAAAAATCATCTTATAGTTGATAGGAATATATCTCATGTTATTAGAAAGATTTTTGAGATGAAAGTAGAAGGATATTCCTCAAAGGCTATAGCAGATGAACTTAATAGTCTCGGTATTCAGACTCCACAGGCTTATAAGGAAAGTAATGGTTCGAATTTTGCAACAGGCTTTGCTAGTAATAAAAGCAAATGGCAAGCTAAGATGATAAATAGAATTATTGAGAATAGAGTTTATCTTGGAGATTTAGAGCAAGGTAAAAGAACCAAGCTTAACTATAAGTCTAATAAGGAAATAAATGTTATTAAGGAAGATTGGATTAAAGTTGAAGGAACTCATGAAGCTATAGTTACAGAAACAATGTTTAATGTAGCTAACAAGATGATGGGAAGAGATATTCTTAATAGGAAATCTAAACCTGACTTTTTAACAGGGCTTCTTTACTGTGCAGATTGTGGAAATCAGCTTGTAAGAAGAACTCAGAAAACAAAAAGTGGACAAAGAATTTATTATATATGTGGCTTATATAATCGTGGTAAGGGTTGTTCAAGGCATAGTATTAGGGAAGAGGATATTTTGTCCTCACTAAATTATATCTTAAAACAACATATTAGATACCAGGAAGACCTGTTTGCAAAAATCAGAGAAACTGATTTAAGTAAAACAGAATATGAACTAGATCTAGATGATTTGCTTTCTGAAAAAAAGAAGTATGAAACCCTGAGACGTTCTCTTTATATGGACTTGGAAGAAGAGCTTATTGATGAAGAGGAATTTCAATCCTTTAGAAAAAGCTACCAGTTAAAAATAAAAGAAATCGAACAACAAATTATAAATAGAAAGAAAGCCTATAATGATTTAGAAGATATACTCACTTCCAAAGAAAACTGGCTTACAGGCTTGGAAAAGTATAAAAACATTGAAAGTATTGATAGGCAAACTCTTGTATTTTTTGTTGATCGTATATTGGTAGGGGAAAAGGATGAAGAAGGAAGACCAAGAATAACAGTATTCTTTAATGATATGGAGAAACTGGATATATTAAAGAGAATAATAAAAGGAGTTAAGAAAAATAATACTTCCAATCTTGTATCATTTAATAGCATAGCTATAAAAGGATTATCCACTCAGAGAGAGGGGGTAGCTCTTTATGGCTAGAATATCAAGAAGAGATCTTATAAAAACAGAGCAAGTAGAAGTTGTTAATTCATCTAGAGTAGGAATTTATACAAGACTTTCACAAGAAAGAACAGAAGAGTGGAGGAATAAATCATACTCCATAGAATCCCAAATAGAAATCTGCCAAGAGTATGCCAAGAAGGAAAATATGACTATAGTTAAAGTTTATACAGACTATGAGTATTCTGGAACAAACTTTGATAGACCAGGTTATATTGAAATGATGGATGATATTAGAAGTGGTTTTATAAACTGCATTATAATTAGGGATTTATCAAGACTAGGTAGAGAACATCTTGAAATGGGAAGGCTTGTAGATAAGGTATTTCCTTTTTTGGGAGTAAGATTTGTATCAGTAGTAGATAAGATTGATACAGAAAAGGGTATTGATGCAAAATTATCCTTTGAAATGCTAATAAAGAATCTTATAAATGACATGTATGCAAAGGATATATCTCAAAAGATTAAGACCAGCAGGAAGGTAAATGCAAAGCAAGGATTCTTTATAGGTTCAAATCCACCCTTTGGATATAAGGTGGTGAAGAAAGATGGAGGAAGAAAATTAGAACCTGATGAAATAAGCATGAAAGTAGTCCAAAGAATATTTAATATGTATGTAGATGGAATTAATACACTTAAAATAGCCAAGCAGCTTAATGAGGAAAATATTGCAACATCAAGTGCTTATAATAAAACAGGAAACATTATGCGTGAACCTGGGGAACCACAGTGGAGAAAAGGAACTATAGCGAATATGCTAAGACAGAGAGTGTATACAGGTTGCCTTGTTCAAGGTACTAAGGAAAATGTTCAAGGAAAAAAGAGTGGTTATTATAGGCAAAAACCCAAGGATGAATGGATTGTTGTAGAAAATGCCCATGAAGCTATTATTTCAGATGAATTATTTAATACAGCCCAAGAAATACTTGATAACAACAAAAGGAAAGATTATTTTAAAATAACAAGACATGATATGAAAAGAGATCCAGTTAATAAATACAAAGGTGTAATTTTTGATGCAAATACGAACCTACTTTTAATTAGGAATGGGGTAAGAAGCAATAAGAAAAATGCTAAGTTTTACTATTATAAGTTCACAAATGAAGAAAACAATGGTATTTTACTTGAAACTCCTTATATTTCTATAATGGAAAGTGATTTAGACAATCTAGTAATAAAGAAGTTGAAAAATGTACTCAGCATTGATGCAAGTGGAGAAGATTGTAAAGGTAGAATTATTGATATATGTAAAATGAAAATTGAGGTGGTAGAAAAAAATCGCAAGTCTATCTCTCTTAAGATTTCAAAACTTAATTCAGATTTGAAAAAATTATATGAAGATTATAGTTTGGGAAAGATTGAGAAAGAAGACTATCTTCAAAAAAGAATATTAAATAGAAAAGACCTAGCCATCTATGAAAAGAACCTAAGTAATCTTGACCTTGAAATCCTTTCAATAGAAGCTCAAGCCGAAGAGGAGATAGGATTATTTGATAATCTATTTTCCAATAAAGATATCAAACTAGATGAAAATATTATCCAGAAATATATTGAATGTATTGATGTATATAATAATGAAACTATGGAAATTAGCTTAAAAGGTTTTTTAGGTGGAAGGGAGATGAGGTTAAGTGATTAATATTGCTATATATCTTAGAATATCTGTACTTGAAAAAGGAAATCTAAGGCATACAGAAGATACAATAAATTCACAAAGGAATATTATAAAGAACTTTATCTTTAATGACCAAGAGCTTAAAAAAGCAAATATAGAAGAATTTATTGATGAGGGTTATAGTGGCAGTACTACTTCAAGACCAGGCTTAGACAAACTTCTTTTAAAGGTAAGACAACAGAAAATAAACTGTATCATAGTAAAAGATATGTCACGATTTATGAGAAACTATATAGAAATGGGTGATTATCTTGAAAACATCTTTCCTTTTATGGGAGTTAGATTTATAGCAATCAATGATGGCTATGATAGCAGCAAGGAAGTTCAAAATGGAACTGAACTAGATATTCAATTTAAAAACCTTCTTAATGATTATTACAGTAGAGATGTTTCAGAAAAAATGACAACAGCCTTGCTTACGGCTAAGAAACAAGGTAAGTATACTTCTGGAACTCCACCTTATGGATACTTAAAAGATCCTGAAGACAATTACAAGCTTATTGTTGATGAAAAAGTTGCAGATAATATCAGGTATATATTTAAGCTTATTCTTGAAGGACATACCCTAAATGAAACTGCAAAGATTCTTAATAGCGAAGGTGTTATTACAGCAAGGGCAAGGAGAAAAGAAATAAAAGGCTACGATGCCTATGCTAACAGGTGGGAATCTACTGTAGAAGATACAATATGGTCCCACAGTATGGTTAGAAGAATAGTAAACAATGAAGCATATACAGGAACTTTTGTCTTTAATAAATCAAGCAAAAGTAAGCTTGATGGTGGTAAGGTTATTTATCATCCAAAAGAAGAATGGATAAGGGTTTATGATAATCATGAAGCTCTTATAAGCAAAGAAACTTTTGATGAAGTTGAAGAAATATTAAAATCAAGGCATAGAAAGAGTTTTGCAGTAAAGAAGAAAAAATATAAAAACAGTCCTCTTGCAACTTTTGTACGATGTAATAAATGTGGCTATAAGATAAGATTTAACAAAAGTTCCAATGGGAAAGAATTAGTAGGTATAAATCTATACTGCTATCATTGTAGAATGCTTGAGGAAGAAGAAAAGTTACCTCATTATAAGGAATTAGAAAAAGAGATATTTGAAATATTGAAAAATAAGTTTCATACAGATGAGGTAGAAAAGAAAAAGCTCCTTGATGAGCAAAAAGAACTTTATGACAGGAATGACCAGCTATTAAAAAAGAAAAGGATAGAGTTTGAGAATTATAAGTTTGGTAAAATTTCAAGAGAAGACTTTGTAGAAATAAAAAATCAGTTACAAGAATCTGGTGAAGAAAGTAATAGACGTATAGAAGCTATCGATAAGGAGCTTAAGGAAAGCGGAAGCATAGAAAACCTTACTGAAGATATTGTTGGGAAGTATATTAAAACAATTTATATTTCAGGAAAGGGTATAGAAAGAATAGAATATCAATAGTACAATAGAAGGAGATCCATTATTAGGGTCTCTTTTTCCATAAGTATTTATATAATATAGTATTATATTTTAACTTGATATTAGAAAGGAGCTATACTTAATGAAAAAATTTAACTTGGAAGACTGGAATATAGAACCAGAGTTAGATGTAAATAAAGATGATTTTGTATATGGTAACTATGTCGAGTGGGATAGGTTTAGGGACGAAAATGAAGAAAACTTAATTGATTATTTTGAAATTTATTTACCATGGAGTAAAAAACTTAACATCAGCGAATACATAGAATTTATAAGACAAGACTTTTTTATAAAGACTGATTTATTGGATAAATACGAGTTTAATAAATTATTAATATGTAAGCAAGGAACAAATGTATCAAATTTACAAATTCAGTTTATTGACCAAGGTGATATTGATTCAAGTAGTTTAATATCTGATATATTTGACTATTATGGCGTTCCTACAGGAACAGAATATGAACAAGAATTGCCTGAAGAATTGCAATATTGGTATAATCAATTTGATGAAGATTATGAATATGAGTATTATAAATCTCACCCGCTTAAAATCAATGACTATAAACAGACAGTATCTGAAATACAAATAAAGATTGGTAAGAATGAAGATGAATTAGTAAAAAAGTCATTGATTCTAGCTTTACTCATAGTTAGTGAAAGTTTATTTAAGTCAATTATTTCTAATAGTTTACCTGAAGAGAAAAATATAAGTGATTTTTCAAAAAAAATAATAGATGATTACATTAATCAAAAACTCAAGAAAGATAATAGTAGAAGAGAACTTTTTAAAATTATTTTTAGTGTTGATACAGCCCCCAAACAAAACTGGATAGAATTAAGAAACTCTTTGGCCCATGATATTGAAGCTTCAGAGTTAACTGAAGATGAAATTAAATATTCTGATTCAAAAGGAAATATTTGTTCGTATGAAATTGAAGAGCTTTTTAAAGAACTATTTCAGTTTGCAGAAGAATTAGAAGATATTATTAATAAGTAGTGAAGGTATCAATGGACTTAGATAATATAAAATAAGTTAGATTTATATTTGTTTAATATAAAATATTTTGTATCATACACTTGACACGATAGGG
>ENA-UOOE01003245-UOOE01003245.1-fermentation-metagenome-genome-assembly--contig:-NODE-3245-length-10514-cov-5.347548_pt1 | contig 10514 bp, 7 predicted proteins | sample MGYA00245776_ERZ724021 | MGnify/ENA primary metagenome ERZ724021 (study PRJEB28704, sample SAMN03018321) | fermentation metagenome | biome: anthropogenic terrestrial biome; feature: soil; material...
AGGATAACGTATTCTAAGTGCTAAAGGCACTAAGAATACTGTTAATAAGGTTCAGTTGGAGAAAAGCATTTCTTATAAGCAAACTCCACCTGAACCTTAGAATTACTTGATATATTTTAGATGGAATGGGCAAGTAATTGTAATATTATAGAATATACTAATATATAATAAAGTATCAAGTGGTTGTGAAACAGTTGAAACTAAAGAAGAAAATAAAATCTAATATTAAAAATAGATGAAGGGTGTGATATTTATGAAAGCTATAATAATGGCAGGAGGAGAAGGAACCAGGTTAAGGCCCCTAACCTGTAACATACCTAAACCCATGATGCCCATTATGGATAAACCTATAATGGAGTATGCCTTAGAACTACTTAAAAATACGGGAATAGAAGATATTGGAGTCACCCTACAATATTTGCCCGATGAAATAATAAATTATTTTGGGGATGGCAAAGATTTTGGAGTAAATATAAGTTATTTTATAGAGGAAACCCCATTAGGTACTGCAGGAAGTGTTAAAAATGGAGAGGCATTTTTAAATGACACCTTTATTGTTATAAGTGGAGATGCCCTTACAGATATAGATTTATCCAGAGCAATTGCCTATCATAAGAGTAAAGATGCTGTAGCCACTTTGGTACTTAAGCAGGAATCAGTACCATTAGAATTTGGAGTGGTAGTTACAGATGATAAAGGAAAGGTAACTGGTTTTTTGGAAAAGCCGGGATGGGGGGAAGTATTCAGTGACAAGATAAATACAGGAATATATATTTTAGAACCGGATATTTTTAAATATTATGATAAAAATAAGAAATTTGATTTCAGCAGAGACCTTTTTCCTATTTTGCTTAGGGAAAAAGTACCTGTGTTTGGGTATGTATCACAGGGATATTGGTGTGATATAGGAAATATTGATCAGTATATGAAATGTCATTTTGATGTATTGAAGGGGCTTGCAAATATAAATATAAAAGCAGAGAAGTATGGAGAAGATATATGGATGGGAGAAGACTGTGAAATAAGTCCTCAGGCTAAAATTTTAAGGCCTGTATATATAGGGAGGGGCAGTAAAATATATAAGAATGCCCAAATTGGTCCTTATACTATATTAGGAGAAAATAATATTATCTCTCAGGATGCCACCATAAAAAGAAGCATACTTTTTAATAACTGTTATATAGGGGACAAGGCGCAAATAAGAGGCGCCGTACTTTGTAAGAAAGTTCAAGTTGAATCTCAGTGTTCTGTATTTGAAGAAGCTGCCCTTGGAAATGACACTATCATAAAGGATAAGGCCATAATAAAGCCGGGAGTTAAAATATGGCCCAATAAGATAATAGAAAGCGGCACTTTGGTAAGTTCTAATATTATATGGAAAGAAAAAGCATCAAAATCCATTTTTGGCAAAAATGGTATTAGTGGAGAGATAAATGTAGATATAACTCCAGAGTTTGTATCAAAGCTTGGTTCTGCCTATGGCTCTGTTCTAAAGGCAGATTCCAGGGTTGCTATAGCCTGCAGTGATAATGGAGCGGCACAGATGTTCAAATATTCCCTGGCCACAGGGCTTTTATCCATGGGTATGGAGGTCATGGACTTAAAAAAGATGCCAATGGCTTTTATAAGACAGTCAATTCTCTTTTTTGGAGCTCAGGCAGGAATTTATGTATGTGTAAATAGAAATGCACCGGAGAAGGTTACTATAATATTTATGGATAAAAATGGTCTTAATATAGACAGAGCAATGGAGAGAAAAATAGAAAGCAGTTTCACAAGAGAGGACTTTAGAAGAGTTAAACCAGATAAGTTTAAGCACATGGAACATATATACAATTGTCTGGAGTATTATGAAAGACAGCTTATAAATGGACTTTCTCTCGAAAATATAAAAATTCAGAAATATAGGGCAATTTTAAGTATAGAAGATCCTATGGTACTCGAAGTAATAAGTGAAATTTTAAGAGAGCTTAAAGTAGAGGTAAAACTTTATGATAGATTTGGAGATACCAAAGGGCTGGCCAAAAAAGTTGTAGAAGATAGTGCGAGCTTTGGAATTGAAATAGATGAGGAATGTAAAAAACCAGTTATTATAGATGAAAAGGGAAGTATAATAAAGGACAATCTATATGATGCTTTAAATGCACTGGTTATGCTTAAAACCCATGACATAAAAATTTTAGTAGTTCCAGTTACAGCCTCTTCCACCATGGAAAAGCTGGCAAAAATATGTGGATGTAAATTTATAAGGACTAAGACCGCCCATAAATTTATACTGGAAACTTATTTAAAAAATACTCCTTATTTAAGTGAGAGGGATATAGTAAGTGCATATCTTATGACATTAGATGCAGTAAGTGTATGTGCCATGATTATTAATTTTATGGCAAATTGCAACAGAACTCTTTCCCAGATAACTTCTACTATTCCTCAATACTATACTTTGAAAAAAGAGATAAAGTGTCCTTGGAATATGAAAGGGAGACTAATGAGAAATTTAATAGAAGAAAATACTTCAAAATCTATAGATTTAATTGAAGGGGTAAAACTTAATTTTGAAGACGGATGGGTTTTAGTGATGCCGGATGCAGATGAACCTTTATGTAAGATATATACAGAGTGCAGTGATTATAAAAAGCTTAATAAACTTACAGATGATATTTTAAATAAAATTACTACTATAACTAAAGAATACTAAAATATCTTCTACTTGTTATTTATTTTTATATACTTTAAAATTATATATAACAGATAAAAAACAGTAAATAATATATAAAAGTAGGATCAATTTTTAGTAGCATAGGTGTGATTATATTATGAGTATAAGGTTTATATATGGAAGGGCAGGTAGTGGCAAAAGTTATTATTGTCTTGAAGATATTAAAAAAAGAATACAAAAAGGTAGTGACAGAAATCTAATACTTCTAGTTCCAGAACAATTTTCCTTTCAGGCAGAGAAAAATTTAATAAAGTCAATAGGAGAAAAGGGAACTTTAAAGGCGCAGGTGCTTAGTTTTAGAAGGATGGCTGAAAAAGTATTTGATGAAGTAGGAGGAGGAATTAAAAAACACATAAATGATGCGGGCAAAAATATACTTTTGTATAAAATAATAGAAGAAAATAAGAATAAATTAAAAGTTTACAAAACTTCTGCAAAAAAACGGGGTTTTGTAAACTTGGTTTCAGATATAATAGGAGAATTGAAGAAGTACAATATATCTCCTGAAATCTTAAAGGAAAATTTAGATAGGATAGAAAATAAAAGTTTAAAAAATAAGTTAGAAGATATAGGAATGTTATTTTTGGAATTTCAAAATAGGCTTAGTAAAAATTATATAGATTTAGAAGATACATTGCACAGCCTATGTGAAAAATTAGATAAGTCTACTATTTTTAAAAATGCAGAGGTTTGGATAGATGAATTTTCCACTTTTACCCCCCAGGAATACAGTGTAATAGAAAAAATTATGTGCAGTGCGTATCGAGTAAATATAACCTTATGTATGGATGCATTGGGGGAATATTCAGAAAGGGAAAGCATGGACTTGTTTTTACCTATTAAAATTACAGAGCAAAAGATTTTACAAATAGCAAAAGAAAATAATATAACCTATCACAAACCAGTAAATTTAAGGTGTAGTCCCTGCTATAGATTTAAAAATAGTACCGCACTTCAACACCTTCAACATTCTTTGTTCTCATATCCTTATAAGAGTTATGAAGAATCTACAGAAGACATAAAGATATTCAAAGCTTTAAATAAATATACTGAAATAGATTATATTGCAAGAGACATAGTAAAAGCTTGCAGGGACAAAAATCTTAGATTTAAGGATATTGCGGTGGTTACAGGAGATTTAGATGAATATGAAAATTTAATAAAAGCAGTATTTAATCAATATGACATACCTTATTTTATAGATAGAAAAAGAGAAATTATTCATAACCAAATTGTAGTTTTAATAATTTCTGCCGTTGAGATATTGGCTAAAAACTGGTCTTATGAGTCTGTGTTTAGATATTTAAAAACAGGACTTTTGGATTTAGAATTTGATGATATAGATATGCTGGAGAATTATGTGCTGGCTAATGGAATAAGGGGAAAACAATGGCTGGATACAAAACCTTGGAGTTTTAAGATAAATTATGGTAATTTTAAAGAGGGTGACTGTGAAGAGGAGGAAGAATATTTAAATAGAATAAATTTCATAAGGAATAAGGTTAGAGAACCAATTTTAAAACTTTCTTCTGATATAAAAGGAAGGAAAAAAGGAAGGCATATATGTGAGGGATTATATAATTTTTTATGTGAGTTAAAAATACCAGAAAAGGTAGAAGAACTTATAATAGAATTCAGAAATAGTGATAAATTAGATAAGGCAAATGAGTATAGTCAAATCTGGGATATAGTGGTAGATGTATTGGATCAAATTGTAGACGTAATAGGAGACCAATCTTTTGGTATGGAAATATTTAACGAACTATTGGTAATAGGTTTTTCGCAATATGAAATAGGGGTAATACCTCCTGCGTTAGATCAAGTTTTGGTAAGTAATATAACCAGAATAAAGAGTTATAATATAAGTGCACTCTACATAGCTGGCGTCAATGATGGAATCTTTCCTGTAACTATATTGCCAGAGGGAATTTTTACAGATCAGGATAGGGATGAACTTAAGGAAAATGGATTGGAAATAGCACCTAATACAAGAAGCAGGGCTTTCGAAGAACAATTTTTAATATATTCTACATTAACCATAGTAGATAAATATTTAACATTGACTTATTCTATGAGCGATGAAGAAGGGAAAGCTAAAAGACCTTCTGTCGTTATATCCATGATAAAAAAATTATTTCCTAAATTACAGGAAAAAAGCAATTTGTTGGATGCATCAGGCTGTGAAGAGGGAATAGAAGCTGTAAACAGTCCTAAAGCCACCTTTAATATGTTAATTTCAAATATAAGGAAAAATTTAGGCCATAAAGAAAATATAAATTTACTTTGGATAGGTGTCTATAGGTGGTACAGAGAACATGAAATCTGGAATAAAAGACTAGAGACAGTGTTAGGTGCATTTTATTACAATAATGAAATTAAAATTTCAGATTTAGCTAAGATTAGAAGGCTTTATGGAAAACATCTAAATATGAGCGTTTCAAGGTTAGAAAAATTTGCACAATGTCCTTTTGGGTATTTTGTACAATATGGACTTAAAGTTAAAGACAGGGAAATGTATAGTTTAAGTGCTCCAGATCTAGGAAGCTTTATGCATGGCATACTTGAAAGATTTTCTATTAAGCTAAAAGAAAAAAATTTAACCTGGGAGAGTGTAGATGAAAGATATTGCGAAGAAAATGTAAAGGCTTTAATAGATAATGCTTTAGACAATAGTCCTAATTTCATACTAAACAGTTCTAAAAAATATAAACATATTACAGATAAATTAAAGAAAACACTTACAAGGTCGGTATGGCTTATAGCACAACATATGAAAAAAGGGAATTTTATACCTAGGGCCTATGAACTTGTCTTTGGTGAAATAGGTGATTTTCCTTCTATTTCAATAGAGTTAGATTCAGGAGAAAAAGTTAGTCTTACAGGAAAAGTAGACAGAGTAGATACAGCAAGGGAAGATATAACAACTTATATTAGAATAGTAGATTATAAATCAGGTACCAAGGAATTTAGACTTTCTGACGTATATTATGGTTTTCAATTACAGCTTTTAATATATTTGGATGCTATACTTACAGAGTTTGATAAAATGACTAAAGGGAAATCTATTCCTGCTGGATTACTATATTTTAAGTTACAAGACCCCATACTAAAGACTAAAGGAAATATATCTGACCATGAAATAGAAGATAGAATAACTAAAAGTTTAAAAATGGATGGATTGCTTTTAAATGATGTAAATGTAATAAAAAAGATGGATACTAGTATGGAAAAGAGTTCAGATATTATATCTGTTTCCATAAAGAAGGATGGAAATCTTTCTAAGTCCAAATCGTCATTGGCCACAAGAAAGCAGTTTGAAATTCTAAGGAAGTATGTAAAAAAAACTATAGCAGATTTATGTAAAAAAATATTGGCTGGAAATATAGAAGTTACCCCTTATAAAAATAAAACTAAAAATGGCTGTAGTTATTGTGAATATTCGGCTATATGTCAATTTGATACTTCTATAAAAGGAAATAAATATAGAATAATTGAAGATAAAAGTGATGAAGAAATATGGAGGAGTATAGAAAATAAAATTGAAGAATAGGACGTTAATAATTTTTGATTTGAATATACATTATAATTAGCATTGGAGGATAAAGAATGAGATTATTGTTGACTAACGATGATGGAATAATGGCGGAAGGAATACACGTACTGGCTAAACATTTTGAAAAAGATAATGAAGTTATAATTGCAGCACCGGATATACAACGAAGTGGCAGCGGTCATTGCATAACTACTGTACCAGGTGAATTAACTGTACAGGAAGTAAAACTTAAAGGAATAAATTCAAAAGCTTATAGCATTAATGGTACTCCAGCAGATTGTGCCAGATTAGGAGTGCGAAAATTGGGAAATGATCAAATAGATATGGTTATATCTGGAATAAATAATGGCTTTAATTTAGGTATAGACTCATTATATTCTGGAACTGTATCTGCAGCTATAGAAGCTGCTATATGTGAGGTGCCTTCCATAGCTGTATCCCTTGATACTAAGGGAGGAAATTATGATTACAATATAGCAGCGGAATATGCTCTGGAAGTTTTCTCTATATATAAAGATAAATATAAAGGTAAAGATGAAAATATAGTTTTAAGTTTAAATGTACCATGTTTACCTAGGGAGGAAATAAAGGGGTTAAAGGTATGCAGAGTTGGATTCAAATATCATCTTCAGGAAATATATGATAAGGGAGAAAAGATAGAAGAGCTAAGTTACAATTATACGGACATATATTATGTGAAAAGAGGATATGCGGCACTTAGTCCCTTGCACTATGATTTAACTAATTATAAAATATTAGAGGATGTTAATAATCTTTTTGCTGAAAAATAATATGTATGTATTTAAACTATATATTGTATTTTTCTTGATCTAGAATTATAGATATATCAGTTCTAATTATACAAAACAAGAGGAGGAAAATTTTTAATGAAACTATTTATAGATACTGCTAATGTTGATGAAATAAGAAAAGCTAATGAGATGGGTATAATATGTGGAGTTACAACTAACCCTTCCTTAATTGCTAAGGAAGGCAGAAATTTTAAAGAAGTGGTAAAAGAAATAACTGATATAGTAGACGGTCCTATTAGTGCAGAAGTAATAAGTTTAGAATCTGAAGGTATGATAAAGGAAGCTAGAGAACTTGTAAAAATACATAAGAATATTGTAATAAAAATTCCAATGACACAAGAGGGGCTAAAAGCAGTGAAAGTTCTTTCACAGGAAGGGATAAAGACCAATGTAACTTTAATTTTTTCTGGAGCACAGGCACTTTTAGCTGCAAAAGCGGGAGCTACATATGTAAGTCCGTTCCTTGGAAGACTAGATGATATAGGTATGGATGGAATTAAATTAATAGAGGAAATAGTAACCATATTTAAAGTACAAAATATAGTTACTGAAATTATAGCTGCTAGTATAAGAGGACCTATACATGTGGTTAAATCTGCTGCAGTAGGATCTCATATTGCTACAGTTCCATATAAAGTTTTAATGCAGATGTGTAAACATCCTTTAACTGATCTTGGAATAGAAAGATTTCTTAAAGATTGGGAAACTGTTTCTGACAAATAATATGTATTATACAATTACTAAATTTGTCATTAATTATATAATAATTTTCAGAATACATAGTTGACATAATAAATTGGTTGTTATATAATGACTATGAAATAAAAGTTAATTGAGTATAAATTGTAGATAACTGATTATATTCTGAAATATACGCAAGCTTTTTTTTGAACTACATTATTTAAACGGAAGTTCAATATTTAGATGGGTACATGTATCCTCTGTTAGTTGTTAATACGAGGAAGATGAAGACATCTGTGAGGACATCCACCTGTAGTTATATAGGTGTCAAAATAAAGCTTATCGGTATTTTGGATGAGTGTAATCGTTAAGGTTATGATTTTTAAAGAGAGATTTTAATCTCTCTTTTTACGTAATTATATAGTGAAAGCGGTGATATTAATAGAGATTGATGTTAGTTAATTGATTCTGCTATAGATATTATAGACTCTTTAGATATGTTACCATATAAGGTGTATTCAATATTATCTTTAGTCCATGCTATTTGTACTATAGGAGAATCTGAAGCAGCAGAGCCATTATTTATATATATGTAGCCTTGAATTTCATCATTAATAGATACTTTTTCCCCAGGAATACTAGAAGAAAGTTTTTTACTTTGAGTTAATTTGAAATATTTATTTTCAGGACTGCTGTAATCTATAGTTATAATTTTTTCTGTTTCTATATCTTCGGGAATATGTATATCTGTCAGTTTAAAATTTTCTGGTATATAAGAAGGCATAGAAATTGTTCCTCCAAAATAATTTTGAGCATTAGCAAGACTTACCATATCTGGAGAAATAGTAGTATTTTTATTTAACTCTTCTGTTGGATTTGTAATGGGTTCATCTTCAGGTTCTGGATTTTCATTTTTAGCTATGTATTCAGTATTATCATTTAATTTGGGTTGCGGATCTTTAGTAGTATTGTTATTATTTATATTTGAATCTGAAGTAGAGTTAGAGTTTGAATCTACATCTTTTTTGGTGTTTTGAGAAATTTCACTGTTAATTGAGGAATTCTCTGTAGAAGGTATAGATTTTTTTGATTTATCTTCTGTAGTTTTTAATTCCGTATCTGTGGATTTTCCTATAATTTTATCTAAGGCTTTAATAGACACTCTTGCAATAGGATTATTATATATATATTTCTTAGCTATATCGTTATGGAAATTAGCATAATAATATTGATAATCTATTAAAGTAAATACAATTATTGCAGTAAATATACCTATAGCATATATAGGTTTTAATTTTAATCTTTTTTTACGTTTACATTTTTTTAGAGTACTATCTTTTAACTTTTCAGTTACATGAATGTCTTTTAAAACTAAATTAGTTATTTCCCTTAAATTTCTCATGTTATCCTTCATATTCAATACTACCACCTATATTATATTTTAATATTCCTCTTGCTCTATAAAGTCTGCTTCTTACAGTACCTTCAGGTATCTTTAAAATTTTACTTATTTCGGAGGTGGACAACTCCTGATAATAATACAAAAGTATAACTTCCTTGTATTTTTTTGGCAAATCCATAACCTTTTTTAAAACATCTTCGTATTCAATATTTTTAATTACCGTATCTTCTATGTCATTTAAATTCTCTGTAGAATTAAATATTCCATATTCAGTATCATCAAATCGTAGAACTTTTTTTATCCAACAACTTCTAAGTATATCTCTACAGGTGTTTATAGTTATAGTAAGTATCCAAGTTTTTTCACTGCTTTTGCCGTTGAATTTATGAAAGTTCTTATAAACTTTTACAAATACATCTTGAAAGACATCTTCTGCTAGGTGTATATCCTTAAGGTAAATATAAGCAGTTCGCAGTATGTCATTTCCATAACAATTCATTAGCCTTTCCAGCTCTTTGTCCAAATTATCCTCCTTTCTCTATATTAGACGGAATATACATATTTTATGCTCCTGCTTTATGGACATATTTTCATAGTGTTAATTAAAAAATATGAGTTATTCCGTAATTCTATATATAGGTTATAATTTTTATCTTGTGTAAAAATTATTATTTTTTTAGTTATATAACTGTTTTTGATATGCATTTTTGAGTAATCCTTATTAAAACACTCATTATAATTAATTTTAAATTAGGAATTTTAAACTGTAAAGTATTTAAATTTTCTTGAAATTAATATTTTTAAAATATAATTAGAATTGGGTGTTAGTTAATTTCAGTCTTTAGATAAAATTTTATTAACAAATTATATGTTTTTGTATATAATAAAATTAAATAAATTTATATTTTAATTTTAAAAATAAAAATATTTTATAATATTTTGCTTGATTATATTAAATTTATGTAGTATTATGAAACTGTAAATTTAATACATAGTAAATTAATAATAATTGCGATGATGAGAAGAGTAGATTACACAAAACTGCAAGAGAGAATTCCCCTTGGGTGTAAGGGAGTTTTGGTGGGAGGTAATTGAAGTGCATCTTGGAGCACTGAGTTGAATCTTAGTAGATTTCAGCGTGTACGTACGTTAAAACGTTGAGGTATGATTGTACCAATAAAGAGTTTTCACATGTAAACTTGTATTTATATAGTTTTTATTAAGTTTATATGGGATAAACAGAGTGGAACCGCGGAAGTAACCTTCTGCCTCTGTACAGAGGCAGAAGGTTTTTATTGTCTATATGAAAACCACCTGCTATGCAGGTGTGTTCAGAATAGCTTAAGC
>ENA-UOOE01003246-UOOE01003246.1-fermentation-metagenome-genome-assembly--contig:-NODE-3246-length-10513-cov-87.122872_pt1 | contig 10513 bp, 7 predicted proteins | sample MGYA00245776_ERZ724021 | MGnify/ENA primary metagenome ERZ724021 (study PRJEB28704, sample SAMN03018321) | fermentation metagenome | biome: anthropogenic terrestrial biome; feature: soil; material...
TTTGCTTGCGACACCGAGGGTGCGCAGCAGCTGAGGTGTCGCTAAATGAGTTTAGCGAAAACCCGGATCAACAAACTCTGGGTGAAATTAGCGGTAGTGGTAGGGGAGCGTTGTGTTCAGCGTAGAAGCCGTACCGTAAGGAGCGGTGGAGCGGACACAAGTGAGAATGCAGGAATAAGTAGCGAAAAGACAGGTGAGAATCCTGTCCGCCGCAAGCCTAAGGTTTCCTGAGGAAGGTTCGTCCACTCAGGGTAAGCCGGGACCTAAGCCGAGGCCGAAAGGCGTAGGCGATGGATAACGGGTTAAAATTCCCGTGCCACCGACGTTCGTTTGAGCGAAGAGGGGACACAGGAGGGTAGGTTGAGCCGGTGATTGGTAGAGCCGGTCTAAGCGAGCAGGGTGTCTGGCAGGCAAATCCGCCAGGCAACAGCCCGAGACGCGAATGGGAGCGACACTACGGTGAAGCGAAGCAACTGACCCCAAACTGTCGAGAAAAGCCTCTAGTGAGAGCGTTGGTGTCCGTACCGCAAACCGACACAGGTAGGCGAGGAGAGAATCCTAAGGCGCGCGAGAGAACCCTTGTTAAGGAACTCGGCAAAATGACCCCGTAACTTAGGGATAAGGGGTGCCGCCGCGAGGCGGTTGCAGAGAAACGGCCCAAGCGACTGTTTACCAAAAACACAGGTCCCTGCTAAGTCGTAAGACGACGTATAGGGGCTGACGCCTGCCCAGTGCCGGAAGGTTAAGGGGAGGAGTTAGGCGTAAGCCAAAGCTTCGAACTTAAGCCCCGGTAAACGGCGGCCGTAACTATAACGGTCCTAAGGTAGCGAAATTCCTTGTCGGGTAAGTTCCGACCTGCACGAATGGCGTAACGACTTGGGCGCTGTCTCGACGAGGGGCTCGGCGAAATTGTAATACCTGTGAAGATGCAGGTTACCCGCGGTTAGACGGAAAGACCCCGTGGAGCTTCACTGCAACTTGACATTGAGTTTTGGTATTCTTTGTACAGGATAGGTGGGAGACTGTGAGTCATGGGCGCTAGCCTGTGAGGAGTCAACCTTGGGATACCACCCTGAGTGTACTGGAATTCTAACCGCACACCGTGATCCGGTGGCGGGACATTGTCAGGTGGGCAGTTTGACTGGGGCGGTCGCCTCCCAAACAGTAACGGAGGCGCGCAAAGGTTCGCTCAGTGCGGTTGGAAATCGCGCGTCGAGTGTAAAGGCAGAAGCGAGCTTAACTGCGAGACAAACAAGTCGAGCAGGGTCGAAAGACGGCCTTAGTGATCCGGTGGTTCCGAGTGGAAGGGCCATCGCTCAACGGATAAAAGCTACCCCGGGGATAACAGGCTGATCTCCCCCAAGAGTCCATATCGACGGGGAGGTTTGGCACCTCGATGTCGGCTCGTCGCATCCTGGGGCTGTAGTAGGTCCCAAGGGTTGGGCTGTTCGCCCATTAAAGCGGTACGTGAGCTGGGTTCAGAACGTCGTGAGACAGTTCGGTCCCTATCTACCGTGGGCGCAGGAAATTTGAGAGGATCTGTCCCTAGTACGAGAGGACCGGGATGGACGCACCGCTAGTGTCCCAGTTGTCCCGCCAGGGGCACGGCTGGGTGGCTATGTGCGGACCGGATAAGCGCTGAAAGCATCTAAGCGCGAAACCGACCTCAAGATTAGATTTCCCACTGGGTAACCAGGTAAGACTCCTGATAGACCATCAGGTCGATAGGCCGGGTGTGTAAGCGCAGTAATGCGTTAAGCTGACCGGTACTAATCAGTCGAGGGCTTGACCTTACCTTAATTGCTCTCACTTTCTTCTCTCTGTGCAGTTGCCAGGGTACAGAACGCACTTGCGGAACCTTGGGGACGGTTCTAAAAGTGCACGTGCACATGTTGGGCAAACCCAAAAGTGCATTTATGGCAGTATATGGGAAACGGCACTTTTAGAACCGTCCCCAAAGTTCCTACGAACAAGTTCATACCTTTCCCGGTGATTTTTGCGGAGGTGTCACACCCGGTCCCATACCGAACCCGGAAGTTAAGCCCTCCAGCGCCGATGGTACTGCCCTGGTAACGGGGTGGGAGAGTAGGTCTTTGCCGGGAAAATTTTTAAGACGGTGCATCGATTTAGTTATCAATGCACTGTCTTTTTCTTTTTTTGTCCTTTGGACTAAATTTTTTGACTACCTTATCCGATGATGATAAAGAGAGCGCGTCTTTATTTTTATTAACATACATTTTCACTGGAGGAAAGCATTAACGGGATGGTGAAAGAAATGCAGGATCGGCAGGATCAGCATGACCGTAGCGCTTTAGAAAGACACCAGATTTGGGCCAACCGAGTTGTTGTCATTGTGCTTCTCTGCGCTATCCTGGCCGCATATCCGATGTTTTTGTGGCTAATCGGATTTCCTCTATACTTGCGGCTGGGCATACCAACAATCGGTTTGGCACTGTGGGTGGTACTTGCCATAACATCAAGAGTTCCGTCTCTCAGCAAGTATTCCAGGTTTGCATCATCTGTGATGCTAAATGCCTTCGGCTTTGTGCAGATGATCTTCCTTGGCACCCGCAATGCGGCAACCCCTTATTACTTTTTCGTGATATTGGCATTTAGCCTCATTTATTTGGATGAAAAGGCTGTCATATTTACGGCACTAGGATCTCTGACAGTCCACGGCATCTTAGTTGCCGCCTATCCCACTATTGCCACAAACCCGATGTTTTACAACTATACGTACCGTACCTATATCTATATGGGCTTCATGTATTTGCTTTCAGTACCCGCGCTGATTGTCGTTGCCCGACGTGCCTGCGCGCTGCTTTTCGACGTGCAACGCCGCGAGGATTCACAGCGCATTTTGAATAACTCGTTGAATCAGGTGTTGGAGCAGATGACACTGACTGCGACTAACTTGTTGCGCAGTAGCGAAGTGCTCTCCGGCCACGCTGTTGTGTTGCAGTCTTCAGCGGAAGAAGTGGCCGCCGGTATGGAGCAAATGGCTCATATGGTTGAGGTGCAGGCTACCGACGTAACGCAGGTTTCTGGAAATGTCGTCCAAATTAACTCGATCGCTGGCGATATTTTGAAGAGAGCTGAAGAACTGTCCGAATCATTTGAAAAGGCCTCCATTGCTGCTCGTCAGGGAGTTGACTTGGTCCAGGAAACGCTGGTCGGACTGCAACAGGTAGGGGCGCATATGGGCGAATTATCCGCCGGCACACAGAAGATTAAAGAAACTTCCTTCAAAATTAGCGAGATCCTCAGCTTCATGGATAATCTGGTGCAGCGCACCAATTTGCTTTCCCTGAACGCCAATATCGAGGCTGCCCGGGCAGGCGAAGCCGGCAAAGGGTTTTTAGTGGTTGCAGAAGAAATCGGCCGCCTCGCCGAGCAGACCAATCAAGGTTCTAAAGACATTGAACTTGCCGTGAATACCTTTATGGAAGAAATTAATGCGGTGTTTGATTCCATTGGCCATGACTCTGCGATGGTCGCCAAAGGATCACGTGATATCTACGGGGCACGTGAAGGCTTTGAGAATATTATGGAAGCCATTCAAGAGAACAGTGAACAGGTCCGAAAAGTCTATATGGCTATGGAAGAACTGGTTGCGGAAAACAACTGCATCATGGATGCTGCCAGCGGATTGGCCAGCTTGTCCGAAGAAACGGCAGCCGGCACACAAGAGATCTCGGTATCCATTCAAAGTCAGGCTGTTGACATCGAGAGCGTCGCCAACGAAGCCAGTCAACTGAGCGAAGCTGCCCGGGAACTTAATGAGATTTCCCGCAACTATTATACGGTTGATGGACAGATCAATTAGCCCGTTAGTTCATCTATTGGCTCTCAAAATTAACCATGTTTCCTTTTTTGGGCCTAATTGTCGATTGACTTGCAGCGCCAATCGTGCTATCATCAGTTTGTTATCAAATTCCTCGATAGCTCAACGGTAGAGCACCCGGCTGTTAACCGGGTGGTTGTTGGTTCGAATCCAACTCGGGGAGCCAGCCATATACAGACTGTTCTGCTACGCGGAACAGTCTTTTTTTGTAATCACTCTAGCCATTGCCTTTATCTATGAAACATAGTAGAATTAAGAATTGGAGAGGTATAAGCGCGTCCAATGTCAAAAAAGACGCGACGACGCGACTTCAATAAGGAGGAAGACTTATGGTCGAGAAAGGGACTGGAACAGTTAAAAAAGGTTTGGCCGAAATGTTCAAAGGCGGCGTCATTATGGACGTTACCAATGCAGACCAGGCCAAGATTGCCGAGGATGCAGGCGCGGTCGCTGTTATGGCACTTGAGAGAGTACCCGCGGATATCCGGGCTGCAGGCGGAGTCGCCAGAATGAGCGATCCGGAAATGATCCAGAAAATTATGGATGTAGTCTCAATTCCAGTCATGGCCAAAGCCCGCATTGGCCACTTTGTTGAAGCCCAAATTCTTGAAGCACTTGGCGTCGATTATATCGACGAAAGCGAAGTCCTTACCCCTGCTGATGAAAAGTATCATATTAATAAACATGCCTTCAAAGTGCCGTTTGTGTGCGGTGCGCGAAACCTTGGCGAAGCGCTACGCAGAATCGGCGAAGGCGCGTCTATGATTCGCACTAAAGGTGAGGCCGGAACCGGCGACGTCGTAGAAGCAGTGCGCCACGCCCGTCAGATGACGGATGAGATCCGCATTGTCCAAAATGCTCCTGAAGAAGAACTCATGAGCCTTGCCAAAGAATATGGCGCCCCCTATGAATTACTCATAGAAGTCCGCCGTCTTGGCAGACTGCCGGTCGTCAACTTTGCAGCAGGCGGCCTGGCAACCCCTGCGGACGCGGCCTTGATGATGCAACTCGGAATGGACGGCGTCTTTGTCGGTTCAGGTATCTTCAAGAGCGACAATCCGGCAGTACGCGCGAAGGCGATCGTCGATGCCGCGGCACATTACAATGATCCGAAGAAGCTGGCTGATATTTCCAAAGGGATCGGTAATGCCATGCGTGGCATTAACATCGGTTCTATGAAAGAAGAAGACAAAATTGCCGGGCGCGGTTGGTAAAGCTGGTAGCCTATGACACTTATTTGCGCCGACGCATTGATCAGGGCATGCCCGCATTTGGGACATGCACCGGCATGATTTTATTGGCCAAAGAAATCATCGGTTCTGATCAACCGCGCATCGGTGTCATGGATATTAGTGTGCAGCGGAATTCGTTCGGGCGTCAGATAGACAGCTGTGAGACTGAAATAGTCATTCCGGCTTTGTCGCATCCGCGCTACTCTTACCAACCGTACAATAGGAATGGGAGTGAGTTTTGTGAATCCAATTTTGGCGAAAGTTGACCCTGAATTAGCACAGGTCATCGAAAACGAAACCAGACGACAGGGCGACAAAATCGAATTGATTGCCTCCGAGAACTTTGTGAGCAAAGCGGTCTTGGCAGCGCAAGGCTCCGTGCTCACCAATAAATACGCAGAAGGCTATCCCGGCAAACGCTATTACGGCGGGTGCGAATTTGTTGATGTTGCCGAAAACCTCGCCATTGAGCGTGCTAAGAAGTTGTTTGGTGCCGACCATGCCAATGTGCAGCCGCATTCAGGGGCTTCCGCTAATACCGCTGTTTACCTGGCAGTGCTGAAGCCAGGCGATACCGTGCTGGGCATGAGCCTGGCGCACGGTGGACACTTAACGCATGGGAGCCCGGTTAACTTATCCGGTCTCTATTTCAACTTTGTCTCCTATGGCGTCACCCGTGAAACCGAGACCATTGATTATGATGAAGTTCGTAAACTGGCGCTCGAGCATAAGCCCAAATTGATGGTGGCCGGGGCTAGTGCCTATCCACGCATCATTGATTTCAAACGGCTCCGCGAAATTGCTGATGAAGTCGGCTGTCCTCTAATGGTGGATATGGCTCACATCGCAGGTCTGGTCGCCGTCGGCTTGCATCCAAGTCCGGTGCCCTATGCCCAGTTTGTGACGACCACGACCCATAAAACGCTACGCGGCCCGCGCGGTGGTATGATTCTCTGTCAGGCGGATTATGCCAAAGCCGTCGATAAGGCCATCTTCCCTGGTTTGCAGGGCGGCCCGCTGATGCATGTGATCGCTGCCAAAGCGGTGGCTTTCCACGAAGCTTTGCAGCCGGAGTTTAAAGCTTATCAGCAGCAGGTGCTCCGTAATGCACAAGCTCTGGCGGCCGGCTTGACCGCGAAAGGCTTCCGCCTCGTGTCCGGCGGCACAGACAACCATCTAATGCTGGTCGATACCCGCAACGTCGGTCTGACCGGCAAAGTGGCCGAAAGGGCCTTGGACGATATTGGGATCACCGTCAATAAGAATGCCATCCCGTTTGATCCGGAAAAACCGTTTGTGACCAGCGGCCTGCGCCTCGGAACCCCGGCCACCACGACTCGCGGCTTCAAAGAAGCTGATTATCAAGAAGTGGCCGAGATCATGTATTGGACGCTCACGCATCTTGAAGATGAGCATGCTCTGGAAGAGGCTAAGGCCCGCGTCCGCAAGCTTACTGACAAGTACCCGCTTTATCGGGACTTGCTCTGAGATTAGGATCGGGATTTGCCCTAAGCCAATTTGAAGTGTACAAAAAGAGACCGCCTCGCTCGCATTTGCATTTGCATTCGCGGGCAGCGGTCTCTTTTCATGATCAGTATAGTATATAATCAGTATCAGATCGGCATTGGTGCGATTTGCGATTGTCGCTAGGCAACAGCTGCCCCGCGCGGTGTTGGAGTTTGCCGCTTTTTCCGGCGCACAACTTGCAGGAAAATCGCAAAGACCATCAGCCCGGCGCCGATGAGGTCGGTCATGATGCTCGGCTCAATTAACAGCAAGCCGCCTACCAGGAAGATGATGCGCTCCCACCATGGGGAATCTATAAGGAACCAGCCTTCGGTGGCGGCCCCAACGCAGACCATACCGAGCAGTGCCCCGATAACCACCCTGATCGCTTCAATCCAATTAGTATCGATCATAAGCAGGGATGGAGAATACACAAAGAAGTATGGCACCAAAAACGCCGCGATAGCGAGCTTGGTGGCATGGACACCGGTTTTAAGCGGGTTCGCTTTGGCAATGCCAGCTCCCGCAAATGCTGCCAGCGCCACCGGCGGCGTGATGTCGGCCACGATTCCGAAATAGAAAACAAACATATGGGCGGCGAGCATTGGCACACCCAGCTTGATCAAAGCGGGAGCCGCGATCGTGGATGTAATAACGTAGTTGGCAGTCGTGGGCGCTCCCATGCCCAGAATCAGTGACGTAATCATGGTAAAGAAGAGGGTTAGCAGTAATTTGCCGCCTGCAAGAGTAACCAGACCGTCGGCCATCTTCAGGCCGAGTCCGGTCAGTGTGACTGTTCCAACGATGATACCAGCGGCCGCACAGGCCAGGGCAACACCGACCGCGCCTCTGGCACCGTTCTCCAATGCCTTGACGCAGTCCCAGAAGAACTCGATCATCGTGGCTTTCAGTTTCTTCTGACGAATGGCTACTACCAACGTGGCGATCAGATCCACGCCAATTGCCGTGTAAATGCCGAAGAGCGCTGCCAAAGTCGGCGTACGGCCCTCTACGAGCATGTAGATAATCGCCACCAGCGGCAAGAACAGATAACCCTGTCGCTTCATCAGGGCCCAGAAACTAGGGATTTCTTCTTTGGACATCCCTTTTAGCCCGGTTTTTTTCGCTTCCAGATGGACGGTGATGAAAATACCCGCGAAAAAAAGCAGGGCAGGAATAACGGCTGATTTGGCAATTTCGACATAAGGCGTATTCGTGAATTCGGACATCAGGAAGGCCGCCGCCCCCATGATTGGCGGCATGATTTGGCCACCGGTTGAAGCTGCCGCCTCGACTGCCCCGGCGAATTCACGTTTGTAGCCCAATTTGATCATCATTGGAATCGTAAAGCTACCTGAACCGACGGTATTGGCGACCGAGCTGCCTGATACCGTGCCTTCCAGTGCGCTGGTGATGACCGCCACCTTGGCGGGACCGCCAGCAGCCTTACCTGCCACGGCATTGGCAATATCAATGAAAAACTTGCCGATGCCAGTTTTCTCAAGAAACGCGCCAAACATGATAAATAGGAAAATGAAAGTCGACGAAACACCGAGCGGAATACCGAGGATTCCCTCCGTAGTGAACCACATGTGCCCGACAATGCGATCGACTGGAAAGCCGCGATGCTGCAAGAATCCGGGGATATATTTCCCGAAATAGTTATACAGTAGGAAGACTAAGCCAATGATCACAATAGGTAACCCGACGACGCGCCTGGTCGCTTCAATAACCAGGAAAATGCCTATGGCACCCACAATCAGGTCCATGGTTGTATAGTCGCCGGCACGATAGAAGAGTTCCCAGACGTTGACGACCATATAGATGCCGATTGCTACCGTGGCCAGCGCCAATATGACGTCAACAACAGTCAGGCGTTTGCGGGACTTTTTACGGGCCGGGTAGAGCAGGAATGCCAGCACCAGTGCGAAGCACAAGTGCACTGGCCGCTGAATCTGTGCTGTAAAAATGCCAAACTGTGCGGTGTAGAGCTGGAAACCGGCAAAAGCCAGCGCAATGATTGAAATGATGATGGCCATGATACCTTTGTAGCGGCGAAAACTGGACTCCTTATCGTATTTCGCCATCAGTTCATCAACATTAACCTCAGGTATCAGTTCACCATCCATACCCTCAACCTGGTTGTCTGCTACCGGTTTGCGGTCAAGTTCATCCATGGTTGTGCCCCTTTCTCTCAATATGATTAAGGCCATATGGTGCGTCCAGTCATCCGTAAGACACTGGCCCACCAAAACGGGCGTTTCGTGACCTCAATCCTGATTAAGGTACCTGGAGCGATTAACTCGCTAAGACGTAGTTGCTGCGCTCCATAGAACAGGTAATGATCGGCGACTGTGCCGACCGCCAGGTTAACGGAGGGCAAGACGCGATCCATGTTATAAATCCGGATCCAGCCTCCCTGGACGGCCATCGCTTCTCCCGGTCCGAGATCAGTTGGCAATCCAGCTCCAAATGAATCATAGATTGTTTCCCTCAGAATTAGTACTTTTTCGCTGGAAACTTCCCAGAGTTCATCCACAGGACGTTTGGCGACTGAATGCGTAAAACGTAAGGTTACTATTGAACCATTTTGCACCGGGCCGGCGGATAACAGACCGCCGCCCTGCTGGGCTCTGATTTCGAGGTAGAGTTGTCCCGGCCAAAGGCAGCCCGCCAGTATGAGGACGATCAAGGCGCTGCCAATAACCAATGCCGGCTTTTTCAGTGACTGCTGCAGTGGCTTCTTCATGATTGTATAGAAACCGGGCGGTTACCCCGCCCGGTCCTCCAGGGGTTCATAGTGATTATTTGATACCCTTTTCGTTGAAATACTTCAGTGCGCCGGCATGGAACGGGGTTGAAATACCAACTTTGGCGTTTGGCAGACTGAACTCTTTGGCTTTGGCATGACCAAGGTCGCCAAGATGCTCGAACAAGGTCTTGGTAATATTGTATACCAGAGTCTCATCAAGCGCGGAGTTACAAACGAGCGCTGCCTTAACAGCAACGGTGGTCGTCGGTTCAGTCTGTCCGCTGTAAGTATTGGCCGGGATGACTACCTTACTGTAGAACTGATATTCCTTACTGAGATCGGCAATCTCTTTGTCAGTGAAGTTTAGAATTCTGATCTTATGCTGGGCGGCGATGTCCTGAATGGCCGCTGTCGGATGGCCGGCAACGATAAAGAAGGCATCAATGTGGTCGTTCTTGAGCTGATCAGCTGACTCGGCAAATGATAGGAAGTACGGGCTCAGGTCCTTGTAAGCCAGTTTTACATTGCCCAGGATCTGACGAGCGTTTGCTTCCACGCCGCTGCCAGGGGCACCCACCGATACGCGTTTGCCTTTCAGGTCGGCGACAGTCTTGATGTTGCTTTCAGCTTTGACAACGATTTGTACGGTTTCGGGATACAAAGCGGCGATAACTTTGAAGTCAGCCAGTTTTTCGTTAAAGATTTCGACACCGTTGAAGGCATAATGGTTGATGTCGTTTTGCACGAAGGCCAGGTCTACTTGTTTCTTGTTGATCAGACGAATGTTTTCAACAGAAGCCCCAGTTGCCTGCACGGAGACGTTGACCCCAGGAACGTTCTTATTCCATACCTGAGCCATTGCTCCGCCAAGCGGGTAATAGGTGCCGGATGTGCCTCCGGTGGCAAACGTCAGCTGAGTCGCAGCTGCAGTAGTAAGGGTGGCTGCCAGGACTAAGGATAGAACTAATAAGAGCACGAGATATCTCCGCATAAACCTTCCTCCTCATAAAGGGGTGTTGCCCCTTATTTTGGAGGGAATTTCTACTTTAATCTATATTTATCCTTCTAAATTATGATAAAATGCCATAATAAATTAAATAAGTGATAAAGTGGTGAAGACAAGAAAGACACAAGGGGACGGTTCTTCTGTGTCATTATTTTCGTCGCACTTGTCAGCGA
>ENA-UOOE01003251-UOOE01003251.1-fermentation-metagenome-genome-assembly--contig:-NODE-3251-length-10503-cov-7.944008_pt1 | contig 10503 bp, 8 predicted proteins | sample MGYA00245776_ERZ724021 | MGnify/ENA primary metagenome ERZ724021 (study PRJEB28704, sample SAMN03018321) | fermentation metagenome | biome: anthropogenic terrestrial biome; feature: soil; material...
AACATTTATCTTCATTTGCAAATCGCACAAAATTGATTGTTGGAATTATGAGTCAGTTGCCTATGTATGCGTATGATACAAACGATATGTTAATATCTGTTGGTGGAACAGCTGGATATTGTGCTATAAGTAAAAAGAATGATAGCATGTACGATTTGGAGTTTATACAAGCATGGCTTACTAACTCGCACACTGAACGCATTCTACAAATTATTGGAAGTGATTTTGAAGGAGGATTTTATGCAAGGGGTATGGACGTATTAAAAACACTTTCAATTGTAGATCTTGACTTTAATATTCCTAGTCAAAAATCTTTATATGATTCAGTAGTTGAAGAGACTCGCCAAATATACAGCATTAACGAACAATTAAAACAGGAACCAGAAAAGAAAGTTGTGAGAGTTCTTCAAAAGGAAAAAGATAGACTTATAACTTCTATAGAGGTAAAAATAGACAAAATATATAGACTAGAATACTAAAGGACGGTTATAAAATGAAATTAAAAAAAGACAGCACAGAGCAAAAATTAAGAGGAGCATATTATACCCCATTGCAATTAGCAAATGCTATGGTGGAGCTTTTTGCTGCCCAAAATATTGATAGAGTTTTAGAACCAAGTTGTGGTGATGGGGTTTTTATTGATAGCATGTATGAAAAGAACTTACTAGAAGAAGTGAATGTATTTACGGCTGTTGAATTAGATTCAAGAGAAGCTGAGAAGGTAAGAAAAAAATATAAATCAACAAAAAATGTTGAAGTTATTAATGATGATTTTTTCAATTTCTATAATCAAAACTCGGAAGATAATCAATATGACTTGATTCTTGGAAATCCACCATATATACGATATCAATATTTAACAGACTCACAACGTGAAAGTTTATCCGCTATTCTTACTTCCCATGGTATGAAAGCTAATAAGCTTATTAACGCTTGGGTTGGTTTTTTAGTTGCCTGCACACAAATGCTAAATGATACAGGTAGAATTGCTTTTGTTATTCCAGCAGAAGTATTACAGGTTGCCTATGCGGAAGATTTAAGATTGTTTTTATCAAATCAATTTTCAAGAATTACACTTATAACATTTGAAAAATTGGTTTTTCCACAAATTGAGCAAGAAGTATTGGTTTTCATCGGAGAAAAAGGCGGAGATGAAAAAGGTATTAGAATTATTGAAATGGATGATTTAGATGGATTTTCTTCTTTAGACCTTGATTCAAATGGCTATCAACCTATTCAGCATGTTAAAGAAAAATGGACAAAATATTTTACTTCTCCTGAGGAAATTAAAATAATACAGCAAATTAAAAATGATACTAGATTTGCACCTTTTTCAGATTTTGGAACTATAAATGTGGGTGTAACAACTGGAAATAATGCGTATTTTTCTATTGATGAAGAAACTTGTGAAAAATACAATCTTGCAGAAGTGACCCTTCCATTGATTGGAAGAAGTTCGCATGCACATGGAATATATTTTACAGAATCTGATTGGATTCAAAATAAAGAAACTGGTAAAAAAGCAAGACTTGTAGTATTTCCTTTAAAACCATTAGAAGAGTACCCACAGAAACATCAGGAATATATAAAGCTTGGCGAAAAAGATGAGGTAAATAAGGGCTATAAGTGTTCCATTAGAGAACAATGGTATAGAGTACCCTCAATTTGGATACCTGATGCTTTTTTCCTGAGACGTAATAATTTATACCCTAAATTTGTGTTGAATAAATGTGGTGCTATCTCAACTGATACAATGCATCGCATGAAGATTAATGACGGTGTAGATGCTGAAGTATTGCTACTTTCATATTATAATAGTGCTTCGTTTGCTTTTACTGAAATTTGCGGGCGAAGTTATGGAGGAGGAGTTCTTGAAATTTTACCAGGCGAAATGGGTAATATCATGTTGCCTATACTTAAGGATTTTCCAGAAAATAAAAAGCGAGAATTACTCCAAAAGATAGATATTGTTGTTCGCACAGATGGAAATATAGAAGATGTATTAGACCTAGTAGATGAGGCTGTTCTTATTGAGCATTTAGGATTAGATGTTGAATTATGTGTATCTTGCAGAAATATTTGGAAGAAATTGCAACAGAGAAGATTAGGTAGAGGATAGGAGGAAAGAAAAATGTCATTACAAGACGAAATAGATGAAAAGTCAGGGAAAATTTTCAGGGATTCTTACCAAATGTCAATTGGAGAATTAATTAATCTTTATCGCGATAGTGAAATGGATATTCACCCTGAATTTCAGCGTGTATTTAGATGGAATGATTATCAAAAAACCAAACTTATTGAATCAATAATGCTTAATATACCTATTCCTTCTATATTTGTTAATCAAAATGAAGATGGTGTATGGGATATTATTGATGGGGTACAGCGGCTTTCAACGATTTTTCAGTTTGTTGGAATATTTAAGGATGAAGAAAACAAAGAATTACCTGCTTTAGTTTTACAAAAAACAGATTATCTTCCATCATTTGCAGGTGTACAATGGACAAACTCTATTCCTGAACTATCTTTCACAAAAGAGCAGCAATTATTTTTTAAACGTGCACGAATAGATATCGTGATTATGAAGAAGGAAAGTGATCCAAACACAAAATATGAGCTATTTCAACGTCTAAACACGGGAGGCACTAAATTAAGCGATCAAGAAGTTAGAAATTGTTTAATGATTATGACTAATAAGTTATTTTATGAATTTACATTGATGCTTGAACAAACTGAATCTTATAGAAATTGTATACCTATAACGGATAGAAAAGCTGATGAACAGTTTAGGATGGAATTAGTATTACGCTTAATGGTTGCAAAATTCATTGAATGGGAGAAAATCTCGCAATATACTGAATTTTCTGAATTACTTGATAAAGAAACATTAAAACTCTGTGAAATGGATATAGATTATGAACAATTTTCAGAGCAATTTAAAGGAACCTTTGATTTGCTTTATGGGGTTCTAGGTGAGGATACATTTAAGAAATATAATGGAATAAAACATTCAGGTCCTTTTCTGATATCAGCATTTCAGGGAATAGCGGTTGGTGTATTTAAGAACATGGAAGGCATTATTGCGTTAGATGACAGTAGTGAATGGCTTAAAAATAAAATTCAATCATTTTATTCAGAGGAAGTATTTCTAAAGAACACAATCCCCGGTGTTAAAGCTATCCCAAGATATAAAGAACTTTCGTTATTTGGAGCAGAATACTTCAGGTCATGAAAATAAGAACAATCAACGAGTTACAAGATGCAATTGATAGAGAAATGGCATGGAGAAAACGTGAATTATTTGCAATTAAAGCAAACATAAGCCAGGCAAGGTCATTTGCTAAAGATACTGCCCTACGTTCGGGAATTACATTGCTTTATGCTCATTGGGAAGGTTCCGTAAAAAACATCTCTAGCTATTATTTATCTTATGTATCAAACTTATGCTTACCATATAACAAGTTAAAGAATAATTTTTTAGCCATTTCTATAAAGGAAAGATTAAAACAATTTGAGGAAACAGGAAAGACAACTTTGCAGACAAGCATTATAAATGAAATTTTTGAAAGTATAGATAAAAAGTCAAGTATTCCACAAGAAGGGATAATAAAAACCAATAGTAATTTAAATTCTCAAATTTTCATGGAAATAATGGCAACTATTGGTTTGAATAGTGCACAATATGAAAGTTCTTATAATTTGTTAGATGAGGTTCTTTTGAATATGAGAAATAAAATAGCTCACGGGGAGCGAATTGAATCTTTGAGTCTTGATGAGAAGAGGTATAATGAAATGCATGAAAAAATTTTATTTTTAATGAATGTATTTGCTACTCAAGTTTCCAATGCAGCAGCAACGAAGGAATATCTAATAAATAAAAATTGACAGTTAGAAATCAAAAAGTGATTGAAAACAAGTAAACAGAGAGAAGCAGTGTAAGAAGAATGAATCTTTTGATTATATACTAGACAGGGGGTGTGATAAATTGGATATGAATGATTTGAAAACTATCATACAGGACTTTTTTCAGGAAAACACGGTTACAATTATTGGGTCTGGTTTATCTGCTGCTGAGGGTATTCCAGGCATGAGTGCATTGGCTATCGAATTGAAAGATAAGATACCTAAAATTATTATTGAAGAGAGTGATATAGTTAATTGGAATGCTATATCAAGTAGATTGGTTGCAGGAGAAGGACTTGAAGAAGCACTTCATAACGAAAAGCCAACAAGCACTGTCGAAGAAAAGATAAGAGAAACTACAGCTGCATTTATAAGAAATGCTGAAAAGAAGGTTTTGAATAATGTTTTGTCAGGAACATCACGATTTAGGTTCTCAGATTACCTACAGAGATTTAATATTAGAAATAATGGATTAACGATTATAACGACAAATTATGATAGGCTTGTTGAGTATAGTTGTGAAATGGATGGAATTAGAGTAGATAATTTATTTGTTGGGAAATTCATTTCAAAGTTCTCGCCAGATGAGAGTAAATATTCTTTTTGCAAAAAAATCCACAATTTGAAAGGCCAAAGTCGGGTTGAATATTCACCTAAAGTAACGATATTAAAGCCTCATGGTTGTTTGAGTTGGTACCAAATCGATGGGAGTGTACGTTCAATCCCCCATATAGAAAGAGATGATTGTTTAATTATAACTCCAGGTATTAATAAATATAAAGAAGGATATAATGAACCATTTGATACACACCGTGCAAGAGCTAACGTAGCAATTGATAGTGCGTTAAGATACATAATAATTGGATATGGATTTGGTGATGATCATTTAGAAACACATTTATTACGTCAATTTAGTTCAAATAAGAAGGCATTAGTACTTACTCGTTCATTGTCTGATAAAGCAATAAATGTAGTAAATAGTTATAAAAATGTTACAGCTATATGCTGCAAGGACTCTGGTAGTTTGGTTATAACAAAGGATTGCGAGGAGTTTTTTCCAGATATAAATTTATGGGATATTCGTGAAATGATTAAGGAGGTGTTCTAATGAGTGAGATATTTTCCTTTGCCGGAAATGAATTGTTAGGTAGTGTTACATATGTTGATACATCACAAATTATTATTGAAATAGAGAATTCTGATATTATGAGTCAGATTAGTGTTGGTAATTTAGTTGCTATTGAAACAGGGAAGAAACACCAGTTACTCATATCATTAATTGATAAAGTAACAAGAAAGTATATTGAAGATTTTGAAGATGAAGAAACAGAAGAAACTGATATCATGGTTTCATCGGCAGATTATGTGAAAGTTAACATTATTGGCACTTATCATTCTGTATTGGGAGAGAGAAAAAATATTTTTAAAAGAGGTGTTGATACATTCCCGCAGATAGAAAGTAAATGTTATTGTATTTCAGGAGTAAACTTACAGAGCTTTATGAATTTACTTAGCGATTCTATTGAATCAGAAAAGCAATTAATGTTAGGTACATTTATGATGGATTCAAACGCAAAGGCAGTACTTGATGGGAATAAGTTTTTCCAGAGACATGCTGCAATTTTGGGCAGTACTGGTTCAGGAAAAAGTTGGTGCGTAGCAAATATACTAGAAAAAGCGAGTGATTTGAAATATGCGAATATTATTGTACTTGATATGCATGGAGAATATAGCTCATTGACTCAGGGAGATAGTAAAATTGCAGAGTCTTATAAAATTGCAGGACCAGGAGACTTGGAAAAAAATCAAAAGGATATATTGTTTTTACCGTACTGGTTACTAAACAGAGAAGAGATGCTATCAATGATATTGGATCGAAGTGACTCCAACGCTCCAAATCAAGCCTCTCGTTTTACATTGCACATTCGTGATTTAAAATTAGAAACTTTAATCAGTGAAGAAAAACAAAACACTGCCAAAACATTCACTGTTGATTCCCCAATCCCTTTCGATATTAAAAAACTTATAGCTAAACTAAAAGATGATGATACTCGGAAAGGGATTGGAAAAACTGGGTCTGTAAAAGGTGAATGGGAAGGCAAACTAACACGATTCCTCTCTCGATTAGAAACTAAAATAGAAGATAAAACATATGGCTTTATGTTTCAACCCCATGTGGACTCACAAAATTATAACTGGCTTGCAAAAATGTTATGTAACCTATTGGGATATAGTGATTCCCAAAAAGGAATAAAAATTATTGATTTTTCAGAAGTGCCATCAGATGTTCTACCGGTTGTGACTGGAACCTTAGCAAGGTTACTATATGATGTCCAATTTTGGATGGAAGCAGAAAAAAGGACTCCATTTACATTGGTTTGCGATGAAGCACATTTATATTTACCAACTAAAGATGAAGCTGATGCGGTGCAAAAACAAGCATTATATAATTTTGAACGCATTGCTAAAGAAGGAAGAAAATATGGAGTTTCTTTATTGCCAGTTAGTCAACGACCATCAGATGTTAGTAAAACTATTCTTAGTCAATGCAATAATTTTGTTGTGTTAAGGCTTACGAATGAGAGAGATAAGGGTGTTATAAAAAATCTTTTACCGGATTCTTTAAAAAGTACGATTGATTTTTTACCTTTATTAGATGTAGGTGAGGCATTAATAGTTGGTGATGCGATTCTTCTTCCTAGTAAGATTTTGCTTGATAAACCAATCGAGAGTCATAGACCAATAAGTGCTACAAAGGATTTTTGGGATGATTGGGATAAATGTAAGCAGGATAATAATTCTGTTCAACAGGCAGTAGAATTTTTACGTAAACAAAGCAGAGTATAAAAATGTTTTGAATAAGGAAACAAAAAGTTGCTTGCTTTTATCTAGGTAAGCAACTTTTTATATAGATAAAATTAAATAGATACATTTTTTTAAACGGAGTTAGTTTATATGACTAGCTCTTTTTTTGTGCCTAAAATTGAAAGGAGGGACAGAATTGGAAGTGAGTATTGCCTTTGAAATGGACCACTAGTGCACAATTTTAGACCATTAAGTGCCACTGAATAGACCACTCAGTGCCTACTGAAGACCAAAAGTTTAGAAAGCCCCAATTATGAGGCTTTCTTAATTAATCTTCTTAAATTGAAATCCTTAAGGTTGATTTGACCTTTGATAGTGAATACCATGACGCTCTCGCATAGAAACTTCTCCATCTATCTGAATATGCCGCATGAAATTGTGCATCTCAACCGCTCAAAATGAGCATCGCTTCCGCTGAAATTGTGCACTTGTTCCGCAGCGGTTGTGCATAGATTTTTTACACTCTGTAATACTACCTTTATACACCTGTGGAAAAAGGTGTAAATAAATTAAGGAGGTCATAGAAATGACCAATTACAGAGAGATTTTAAGGCTTGACAGCCTTGGAATCAACAAAGTTAACATAGCAGCCAGCTGCTCATGTTCAAGAAATACCGTAGCAACTGTTCTACAAAAAGCTAAGGAAAATAAATTAAACTATCCTTTGCCTAATGAATTGTCAGACAAGCAGCTTTCGGAAATACTCTTTCCGCCAAGTGAATTGAAACCAATTTACAAAATGCCAGATTATGAATATATACATCGTGAAATGGCTAAAAGTGGAGTAACTCTAACACTTTTATGGCTTGAATATTGTGATGCATGCCGTGAGTCAGGAGAAATTCCATATCAATCCACACAATTTAACAAGTATTACAATGATTATTTAAGTGTAACAAATGCTACGATGCACATTAATCACAAGCCGGGTGAAATTTTGCAAGTTGATTGGGCCGGTGATGTTGCATATGTAGTAAATACTGACACAGGTGAATTAATTCCGGCTTATGTATTTGTATCTTCATTGCCATACAGCGGATATTCGTATGTAGAAGCATTCTTCACTATGGAACAAGAATCCTGGATCAACGCTCATGTCAATGCATTCAAATATTATGGAGGAATAACTCGCATAATACAATGTGACAACCTAAAAACTGGTGTTGACAAACATACAAGAAATGAAGTTGTGCTTAACAAAAGTTATCAAGAGATGGCTGAACATTATGGTACAGCAATCATTCCTTGCAGAGTGAGAAAGCCAAAAGATAAAGCCCATGCAGAAGGTACAGTTGGAATAATATCCACATATATTCTTGCTGCTATACGAAACCAACAGTTTCTCTCACTAACCGAACTAAACGAATCTATCAAGGAAAGGCTTGAGATTTTTAATAATAAGCCATTTCAAAAGAAAGAAGGAAGCAGGTTTACGGCTTTTTCAGAAGAAAGATTGTTTCTTCTGCCTTTACCACAAAGACAGTTTGAGTTATCAAAGTGGAAGATTGCAACAGTTGGACCAAATTATCATATTAGCATTGATAATCAAAACTATTCAGTTCCATATGAATACATAAAGCATAAGGTAGATGTCAGGCTAACTAAAAATGTAATTGAAGTATTTTTTGATGGTAATAGAATATGTTCTCACCCAAGGGTTTATGGCAGATTTGGACAATACAGCACGGTAGAGTCGCATATGCCGTCAAACCATCAAAAATACGTTTCATGGAATGCTGAACGATTTATCAAATGGGCTGAAAAGATTGGCGAAAATACTACATTTATCACTCGATTTTTTCTAAACAGATACAAGGTCGAACAGCAAGGTTACAAGTCTTGTATGGCACTTTTAAAGCTTGCAGACAAATATTCTGTAGAACGCCTTGAAGCCGCTTGCACAAAGGTTTTAACGTATACCTTAACGCCGGAGTATAAAAATATTCAAATAATATTGCAAACCGGTCAAGATAAAATAAACGAAAGTAGCATTGCTGTAACCCAACCCTCTGATAATGAGCATTTTAGCTTTACACGTGGTGCTGATTATTACAAAAGGAGTGATGAGTGATGCTTAATGATACTACAACTAACAAACTTCACGAAATGAAATTAAGTGTTATGGCAAATTCCTTCTGTAACCAATTAAAGGACAATAATTTCAATAATATGTCATTCGAAGAGAGATTTGGACTCCTCATTGATGCTGAGTGGTGTGCAAGGAAAAACAATCGTCTGTTCCGTCTAATTAAAAAAGCTGAATATCCTTTCAATGATGCCTGTATAGAAAATATTGAGTATCATGCTGATAGAAACCTTGATAAAGTACAGCTTACAAGACTGTCCTTATGTAACTATATTGAGGAATGTCATAACATCATAATTCTTGGGGCAACTGGAAGCGGTAAGACCTATCTCTCAACGGCTCTTGGCATGTCAGCATGCAGAAGCTTCTATACTGTAAAATATGTTAGGCTTCCAGAACTTCTTGCTGAACTTGCAATATCACGAGGTGATGGTACATACCGTAAGGTTATTAAGCAGTATAAACAGGTTAAGTTATTGATTCTTGACGAATGGCTACTGTTTCCTTTGAAGGAAAGTGAAGCCAGAGACCTGCTTGAAATCATTGAATCAAGATACAAAAAATCTTCAACAATATTTTGCTCACAGTTTGAAATTGCCGGATGGTATCATAAAATTGGTGAATCAACATTAGCAGATGCTATTTGTGATCGTATTGTTCATGATTCTTATACTATTATCATCGGTGGTAAAGATTCTATGAGAAAGAAAAAGGGTATTGAAAACAAGGCTTCGCATAGGGACTCTGTCCCTAACCCTGGGGTTTAATCGCTTATGTTTTCTAAGGAGAGTGATTTTTTGACTAAATCAATAAAAGAGCAATACCCGCTGCGGTATCACTCTCCTTACTAAACCTTGTATAGCGCTCATGTCGCTCCCCAGCGTTGCACTATCCTCTATACAAGTAAAAGCAATTTTATGATACCTTTTATTATATTCAGTTGTCAATATTCAATGTATGCGGAAGGTATGCTTAACTTGAGCGTAATGCCTGCTCAACTTCAACGGAAGCTATGCACAATTTAACCGGTTTAAGTGCACTAAAAAAACGTAATATACAATCTATCAGAATCTGATAAGAATCATGTACTATACGGTCAAGTATTGCATCAGCTATTTGGACATTCTCAATCTTTGAATGCCAGCCTTCCGGAGCATATTGAGAACAAAATATTGTTGAGGAATTTTTTAACCTGGCTTCGATAATTTCAAAAACATGAATTGCTTCTTCTTGGGATAAGGGAGTAATTAACCATTCATCAAGAATTAACAACTCTATCTTCTTGTACTTAGATACAATCTTACGATAGCTTCCATCGGCGGCATATTTAGCTGCTGTCAACTCATCGATTAGTTCTGGTAATCGAACGTACCTAACCTTAAAAAACTGTCGACAGGCTTGTACACCAAAGGCATTTGAAATCCATGTTTTACCGTTCCCTGAGGCCCCCATTAAGATAATATTATGGCCTTCACGTATATAGTTACATGTAGCTAGTTCTAATATCAACTGTTTATCTAGATGCCTATCAGGATGATATTCAATATCCTCAATAGATGCTGTTGGATCGTTGAATGTAGCTTGTTTAATTAACTGTCATTTCTCAAATTAAACCAGAAAAAATTCTCAAATATGAATAGTCAAAAATA
>ENA-UOOE01003253-UOOE01003253.1-fermentation-metagenome-genome-assembly--contig:-NODE-3253-length-10503-cov-6.204920_pt1 | contig 10503 bp, 10 predicted proteins | sample MGYA00245776_ERZ724021 | MGnify/ENA primary metagenome ERZ724021 (study PRJEB28704, sample SAMN03018321) | fermentation metagenome | biome: anthropogenic terrestrial biome; feature: soil; material...
GTACCTGCCAGTCACTTTCCGTAAGTCTGTACAAAGCATCACCTCGGTAAAGTAGACCCCATTTAGTTGCAAATCCATCAATTGTGGAATAACCGCCTAAATCACGAACATTATAAGCTCCATCTAGGGGAATGTGTTTCATATATCTCATCGGCATTCATCCTTTCTCTCATTGTTTTTTAAAAATTTTATAGTATTAAGTGATTTAAATAAGTATTTTTCTTTTTCTTTCTATAAGTTCATCAATTCTATTTAAATATTCTTTTAAATCTCTAAAATTAAATATTCTCTCTAATCTATTTTCTTCAGGGTAATATATTTTAGAAGTGGAGCCGACTCCTGCGGCTAATATACTTTCCTTCTCCTCCATAATCGAAATATTGTATATACATTCATAGTCTTTTTTTGCATATCCTATGTTTTCAAAATTACCAAGGATATTCTTTTGGCGATAGAGATAATATGGTTCCAAATTCATACTTTGAGCAAATGATTTTGTTTCATAAAGCATTCTTTCAATGATACTTTGTCCTTCTATATCATATTCATCTAAATGTTCTATAAACTTTGAACCTCTCTTAACAGAAAGGGTATGTATAGTTAAGTTCTCCGGGTTTAATTTTCCAATGGTTTCAAGGCTATTCTTAATATCTGCAACTCCTTCACCTGGCAACCCCACTATCAAATCCATATTCACAGATGAAATTCCTACTTCTTTTGCCATCTTATATGAATTAATTATATCTTCTGATGTATGTTTTCTTCCTATAAGCTTTAATGTTCTATCATTCATAGTCTGTGGATTGATACTGATTCTTTCAATTTGTTCTTCCTTTAGCATGTTCAGCAATTCATAATTAATTGTATCCGGTCTCCCAGCCTCTATAGTGAACTCTCTTATATTTTCTTTGCCAAAGCTATCATAAACTGTATTGATAATTTTTCTTAAATCTTCTACAGAAATAGAGGTAGGTGTACCTCCTCCAATATATACGCTATTGATTTTTTTACCTTTCATAAGGGTCTTAATTTCTGTTATTTCATAGATTAACGTATCGATATATTTACTTACCAGATTGCTATATCTTCCTATAGGCAAAGTTGGAAATGAACAATAAAGACACCTTGTAGGACAAAATGGAATGCCTATGTATAAGCTATATCTATTTGAGTCAATAGGATATAGATGTTTACTTTGCTTGTAAGCAATATTCATTAACAGTTTGGCATTGTCATTATTTATCATATATTCCTTGGTAAGAATCTCTAATATAGTGGATTCTGACGTATTTTTTTCTATTAATTCATGTACAATTTTTGTAGGTCTAATACCGGTTAAGATACCCCAGGGCAAATTTTTATCTACAATGGATGTTAAAGCATTATAGATAACTTTTTTAATACCAATTCTTATAGTCTTTTCTAATGGTCTGTTTATGAATATGGTATCTATTTGTTCTTTAGCTTCGGATATCAATCTTTTATTAAAATAGACCTTACATATTGCAGTAGGGCCTTTTCCTAAATTATTTAAATTGATATTTATCAAATATCCATTATCGTATTCACCAACATTTTCTATTTGCTCTATATCTTCATTTAGATAGAAAACATGAATCAGTTCATAAAAATCATTAGTATATTTATAGCCCTCCATATATACATTTATCATTAACTCACCTTCAGTAAATTAATTAAAAAAAGGATTAGATAATCTCTCGTTTCTTATAGTTGATGGCTGCCCATGACCTGGTAGCACAATAAGCTCATCTGATAAAACAAGTAGCTTTGTTTTTATAGATTTTATCAACGTTTCGTAATCTCCACTGTATAAATCAGTCCTACCAATTGAGCCCTTGAACAACGTATCACCAGTTAGAATATGATCCTGGATTTTCAAGCAAATTCCTCCCTTTGTATGTCCGGGAGTATGCAAAACAAGTGCTTCCAAATCCCCAAATTTAATAATTTCTCCATCTTTTAAAGTCTTATCCGCATTTATCTCAATGGGCCCAGATGCCATAGTGCCAGATAGGTTCTTCGATGCATCTGTTAACATATCTGCATCATCTTCATGAATAAGTACAGGTATTTTGTATTTATCCTTTATTTCCTTTACTCCGCCTATATGATCTCCATGTCCATGGGTTAATACTATATACTTTAAATCAATATTATTTTTTTCTACAAAGTCGATTATTTCATCTGCACTACCACCTGGATCAACAACGATACCAGACTTGGTATCATCCGAAAAAATTACATAACAATTAGCTGCATAAATACCTGCAGGTATTCTATAGATATTCAATTTCATCACTCCTAAAAAACCTTTTTACTATCCAATAAAATTGTAACAGGACCATTATTCACTAAAGATACATCCATATGAGCTCCAAATATTCCGGTCTCAGTCCTTACACCTAAGGCTCTTGTCTTATTAATAAATTCCTCATAGTATTTATTCCCTATTTCAGGTGATGCAGATGTTGAAAAGCTAGGTCGTTTACCCTTTCTTACATCACCATATAAGGTAAATTGAGATACTACTAATAGCTCTCCTTTTACATCCAAAAGGGAAAGATTCATCTTATCATTTTCATCTTGAAAAATTCTTAACCCCAATACTTTTCCCACCAAATAGTCCAAATCCTTCTCATTATCATCATTGCCAACACCTAGGAGTACCATCAGTCCTTCGTTTATTTTCCCTACTATATTTTCATCTACCTTTACAGAAGCTTCTGTAACCCTTTGTACAACTGCCCTCATACTAAACCTCCTATGCCGTTACCCTAAATACATCTGTAACATTTTTTATCTTTCTCAATTTCTTCATAAGTTCTTTTAGCTGTTCAATATCATTTATTTCAAGAATCATGTTTATGTTAACTAATCTTTCCTTAGATGTTCTAGCATTCAGCGATATCAATCCTGCCCCTGAATCTGTAACACGTGCTGCGACTTCTGCTAAAATTCCACTTCTATCTATTGCTCTAACTTGAACTTCCGCATTATAGGACGCCTTCTTTTCAATATCCCATGAAACTTCTATAAGCCTTTCACTACTTTCATCATTATATACAATGTTTGGACAGTCAGTTCTATGGATAGAAACCCCTCTCCCTCTAGTAATAAAGCCTATAATATCGTCCCCTGGTACAGGATTGCAACACTTTGAAAATCTAACTTTCACATTATCTACACCTTTAACATTTACGCCTTGAGTATGTTTGCTTTTTTTCTGTTGAGGCTGTTGCAATTTACTTTCGATAAAGGCATTTTCATCAGTGACCTTGTAAAATTCATTATAGTATTCCTTCAGTTTTCCAATTACCTGATTCAAAGTTATGCTTCCATAGCCTATGGCTGAATACAAATCGTCAATAGAATTTATACTTACCTTTGTAGCAGTATTTTTAATCCACTCATCCCTTAATATTTCATTAGGTTTATAACCTAATCTCTTAATTTCTTTTTCAAGCATTTCTTTTCCTCTAGCTACATTGAAATCTTTGTCTTTTTGCTTGAAAAATTGCTTAATCTTATTCTTTGCCTGTGTACTTTTAACTATCTTAAGCCAGTCACGGCTAGGACCACCACTATTAACTGAAGTTATAACTTCAACAATATTTCCGTTTTTTAATTTATAATTTATAGGAACTATTCTTCCATCAACCTTAGCGCCTACACAGCTATTGCCTACTGCAGTATGGACCCTATATGCAAAATCTATAGGTGTTGAACCATCGGGTAAATTAATTACATCTCCTTTAGGTGTAAATACAAACACCTCATCTGTAAAGAAATCAATTTTCAATGTCTCCATAAATTCCCTAGGATCATTTAAATCCGCTTGCCACTCTAGCAACTGCCTAAGCCAAGTAAGTTTATCGTCAAAACTATCTGATTTGGAATACCCTTCTTTATATTTCCAATGGGCAGCAATACCATATTCAGCCGTTTTATGCATTTCATAGGTTCTGATTTGAACCTCAAAAATCTCACCTTCATTCCCAATAACAGTAGTATGCAGAGATTGGTACATGTTCGGTTTTGGCATTGCAATATAGTCCTTAAATCTTCCTGGCAGTGGTTTCCACAATGTATGGACTATACCTAAGGCTCCATAGCAGTCTTTAATATTGTCAACTAGAATTCTTACTGCAGTTAAATCAAATATTTGTTCAAAGGTTTTTCCCTGATTAAACATCTTTTTATATATGCTATAAAAGTTTTTTGGTCTTCCGCTAATATCACAATGTATATCCATTTCGGAAAGCTTTTCTTTTAATATGGAGATTATATTTTGTATATAAGCTTCTCTTTCACGTCTTCGCTTTGAAACCTTCTCAACTAAATCATAATAATTTTCTGGATCCAAATAACGTAAAGATAAATCCTCCAGCTCCCATTTAATCTTTGACATACCAAGTCTATGGGCTATCGGAGCATAGATTTCTAAGGTTTCCAATGCCTTTTCTTTTTTCTTTTCATCAGTCATATATTCTAATGTTCTCATATTGTGAAGTCTATCTGCCAATTTGACTATGATAACTCTTATATCTTTAGCCATAGCAAGAACCATCTTTCGTAGGTTCTCTGCTTGATTTTCCTGCTTAGTCTTATATTTCAATTTCTTTAACTTTGTAACACCATCTACGATATCTGCTACTTCTTTACCAAATTCTTCAACAATTTTATCATAGGAAGTATTAGTATCCTCTATTACATCATGAAGCAATCCAGCAATAATAGTAGGTGTATCCATGTTTAATTCAGCCAATATTAGTGCAACATTGACTGGATGAACGATATACTTTTCACCTGAATTTCTTAATTGTCCCTCATGTGCAGCATCTGCATATTGATATGCCTTTATAACCATCTGTAAATCTGCTTGAGGATTGTATTGTTCAATTTTTGATATCAACTTTTCTAACATGGTCTCACCTTCTTGCAAAAACTAGTTAAATCTATAATTTTTTATAATGACCTGTAAACTTACATTTCCATTATACTCATTTACATCTGGATAATATAAAATATCTACTAATATGTTGTTTTCTATACCATTTAACATATTATTTAATTGCACTTCACCATATTTACTCTTGACATCATCTAAACAACTCTGAATATCATTAAATATGATCCCTTCCATTCTTTGACCTCTAGAAGAAATCAAACTGAGCTTAAGCACATTTTTCTTTGCCCCTAATAAGCTACCTTTTTTAATTCTTATATTTTTTTCTCCAAACAACGGTTTAGAATTTCCCTTTCCATAAGGCTCCAATATCTTTATTTCATTTATCAGTTTGTAATTAATATATTCAAAAGGCAGTTGCATGTCAATATATATTTTGGGAATTAGATCTTCCTCCGTAAGAATGGTATATTGATTTAGTCTACTTCTTAGCTCATCGATATTATCTTCATCTAAAGATAATCCTGCTGCCATAGAATGTCCCCCAAATCTATTTAATAAATCCTTACACTTAGAAAGCTCTTCAAACATATTGTATTCCTCTATGGATCTAGCAGATCCTTTAACGCCTTCTATTCCTTTAGTAAGCACAATAGTGGGCATATTGTATTTATCTTTAATCCTGCCAGCTATTATGCCTGCTATACTTTCATGAATATCGGGCTCATAAACTACTAAAACCTTACTCTTTTGCATTTTCTTTGCTTCTATCTGGTCAATTACCTTGTCAACACCATCTATGGTCATTTTTCTTCTGTCATCATTTAGATCCCTGAGATTTTTAGCCATTTCATATGCTAATTGCATATCCTCAGTTAGAAGCAGCTCCAAAGCATAAAGTGCGGTATCCAACCTTCCTGATGCATTAATAGTAGGGCCTAATATAAACCCAACATGATAAACGCCGATTTCCTTGTTCAATACCCCACACATATCTATTAACGCTTTTAATCCTATATTTTTAGTAGAATTTAAGGCTTCGAGTCCTTTTCTTACAATTATCCTATTCTCTCCTACAAGATCAACTACATCACATATAGTTGCTATGGCAACAAATTCTAGATATTCATCTTTATTATTTAAATTTAGTCTATCCGATAAATATCTAATAAATCTATAAACTACACCTGCACCACATAAACTCTTAAAAGGATATTTACAATCCAGCTGCTTTGGATTTATAATTGCATCAGCATCAGTGGATAAATATACTTTAGTATTATTTTCTTCTGTATAAGGAATATCATGATGATCAGTAACTATTACTGTCATTCCAAGTTCCTTGGCATGTTTTATCTGATTGATAGCAGCTATACCATTGTCACAGGTGATTATTGTATCTATACCCTCTTCTTTAGCATTGTTGACTATATTTATGTTTATACCATAGCCATCGATAACACGATCTGGAATTATATAATCCACTTCAGCACCAAAGCTTTTAAGCCCCTTATAAAGTATATATACAGACATTATGCCATCAACATCAAAATCCCCAACAATTCTAATTCTTTTTTTATCCTTTATTTTTTGTATTATAATATCTGAAGCTTTGAGTAGATCCTTCATTAGTTCAGCTGAATTTAATCTATCGAATTGTGGATTTAAAAATAGTTCAATATCCTTTTTTTCATAAATATCTCTATTTATAAGCAGTTTTGCTACTATTTCACTTATTTCAAACTCTGAAGCAATTTCTTTATAATCATATTTTTTATTTCTTATAAACCATTTCTCCAAAAACTATTCACTCCAATATAGAAACCTTCCATCAGAGAGGTTTTTTATACCCCTTCTGATGTATAGTTGCACTTATCCTATATAAAAAAATTTAGATAATAATATCTAAATTTTATCATTTATTCGCTATAAATTCTAGTTTTTTATATATTCTCTATTATATTTGTTGAATTTTAGTTATTTTTCACAGTTAATCACAGCAGATAAAGAAAAATGATAAAAATACTAAGGGAACATTTGCAGGAGTGACTATAATTCTTAGTGAATGGAAGATAAAAATCCGTTAAGCAGCTTTCATGTCCCTAAAGATAGACCACTAAGGGAATTGAAAGATGTAGGATTTTTGTCTGGAATGAGCTATAGAATTATTCATCTCCGAAACCGTGAGTGTGTATTTTAATCATTTTTCGATTTTACACAATTTAAAGTACTGTAAATAGTCACTAATTTTAGCTTATTTATTCGTTTAAATTAGCAAGTATGGATATTGAGCATTCTATTCTTTTCTTTTCTAGTTCACAGCCTAGTTTATATGGTTTAGATATATCATGATGAGCATAAAATGCATTGGCATGACATCCTCCACTACAATAGAATCTTGCCCAACATTCTCTGCATTCTTCTTTGGTAAAGACATTTGAATTCTTAAACTTATCTCTCAATTCGGTATTTATGATACCATCATCTAAATTACCAATTAAAAATTCCTTTTCTCCAACAAATTGGTGACAAGGGTATAGTTCCCCTTCAGGCGTAACAGCTACATATTCACTGCCAGCCCCACAACCGATGGATCTTTTAATAATACAAGGGCCTTGGTCTAAATCTATCATGTAATGGAAGAAATAAAAATCCTTGTCCTTCTTTTTGATATCTATATAATCTCTTGAGAATTTTTCATATTCCTCTAATATATCTTTTAAGTGCTCTTCCCTTAAAGCGTAATCCATTTCTTCTGAAGTGACTACAGGCTCAATGGATATTTTTTTGAATCCATTGTTATAAAAATCTAATGCATCCTTGGAAAAATCTATATTCTTACTTGTAAATGTACCACGAATATAGTAGTCTTTATCTCCTCTTTTTTCTACCATCCTTTTAAATTTGGGCAATATGATATCATAACTGCCTTCTCCACTGATGGTCTTTCTCATATTGTCATTGATTTCTTTTCTTCCATCTAGACTTAATACAACATTGTCCATATTTTCATTTATAAAATCCATTTTATCTTCATCTAGCAATACACCGTTTGTTGTAATTGTAAATCTGAATTTCTTATTATATGTCTCTTCAATTTCCCGTCCATAGCTTACTAAGTCTTTAACCAGTTGAAAATTCATCAATGGCTCACCACCAAAAAAATCGACTTCTAAATTTCTTCTGTTACCGGAATTTTCAGCTAAAAATTCAAATGACTTTTTCCCAACTTCTAATGACATTAAAGACCTCTCACCTTTGAAATTTCCCTGGGATGCAAAACAATAACTGCATTTTAGATTACAGTCATGTGCAACATGCAAGCACATAGCCTTTATGATATTGTCTTTATTGTATGTAAGTCCGCTTAAATTAGATGCTTCGGAAAATAGCAGTCCATCATTTTTAAGACACGAAATTTCCTCATATGCATCTTTTATTGCCTTTTCATCATATATTTCTTTAAGCTTAAGAATAATTTCTTCCAAACCCTGTTCTTCAAATATATCCAATATATCAAATACAATTTTATCCACAACATGCACTGAACCGCTATTTATATCAAGAACAATATATTTATTGTTAAGATAAAATTTGTGTATCTTTGCTGCTTTATTCATTAATTTTCCTCCTGACTAATTATCAGCAAATAAAAAGCAGTGGATGACCACTACCCTTTATTTGCTAATTGTTTTCACACTTTTGATTTCCTACTGTGCAAGATGTCTTACAAGCTGATTGACAGGATGTTTGACATTCTCCGCATCCACCCTTAGCTAATGTATCTTTTAAATTTTTTCCACTTAATGTTTTTATATGTTTCATAATATTACCTCCTTTAGATTTTGCTGAAATTAATTATAACATATCACTTATGTATTTCATAGCTTTATTTTGATTAAGTCAAATTTATGCCTAACATTCCTCCTATAAAGCCAACTACAATCGATATTAAAAGCTTTACAAAAAGATACATATTGGATGTATCCGGTCTTATAAAGATTACATTAATAAGAATAATTATAAGATAATACAATGCTCCGACAATAGCGCCATTAAGCCATCCATTTTCTCTTATTTTAACTGCGGTATAGAAACTTCCGATGGCTACGCTCAAAATCATTGTGATATTGTTAAGTGTAGTAAGTTTTGATTCCCTTAAGGATGTAAATCTCAATATAAGTGAAAAAATCAATAATGCAAGAATAGTGATTATAAACGTCACTAATACACCCTTAAACAGATATTTTATCCTAGTTCTATTTTTTTCTAACATTATATCACTCCCTTTATAGTAATTTATTGCTTAAAGGGAGCAATTAGTACAAAAAAACTCCCCATTTGGGAAGTTTTAATATATTTATTTGTCTTCTTTTTCGTCGGCACTGCTTTCTTCGTCAATAGTCGCTTCTTTTTTAGAACTTACATTATCCCTTTTGTTCGTTACTGAACCTATTGCCCATTTTGTAACATCTAATCTCGTTTTTGTAGATCCAACTTCAATGGTAATAATATCTTCCTTAACTTTGATAATCTTGCCACATATACCTCCAATAGTTACAACTTCATCACCATTATTCAGGGCATTTCTCATTTGTTGTATTTCTTTCTCTTTTTTCCTTTGTGGTCTAATAGCAAATATGTAAAATATAACTAAAAAACCTATTGGCAATATTAAGCCATTTATTTGTTGCGGACTCATAAAACCCCTCCTCCTCTTTATCTATATATTATATATTATACAATAACTTTTACAAAAATCATTAGTAATTATTAAATATAACCATATTTCTCATAAAATTCTTGTTTATATTCAATAAATCTATCTTCTTTTATTGACTCTCTGATATTATCCATAAGCTTTATTAAAAAATTTAAATTGTGTATAGTTAACAATCTAGCGCCAAGTATTTCATCTACATTAATCAAATGTCTGATATATGCTCTGGAATAATTTCTACATGTATAGCAATCACATTCAGGGTCTAATTTGTTAAAATCCCTTGTATATTTTGCATTTCTCATAACCATCTTCCCATGACTAGTTAATGCTGTACCATTTCTGGCAATCCTCGTTGGCAAAACACAATCGGCCATATCTATACCTCTAGTGACTGCCTCAAACAAATAATCAGGTGTTCCAACACCCATTAAATATCTAGGTTTAGTCTTAGGAAGGAGAGGTGTAGTATATTCCAGTATATCACACATTAAATCTTTAGGTTCGCCAACGCTAAGTCCTCCTACTGCATAACCTGAAAAGTCCATATCAACAAGGGCCTTTGCACTTTCATGTCTCAAATCTTTGTACATACCTCCTTGTACTATCCCAAATAAAGCCTGCCTATCCCAGTCTTTATGATAGTCCTTACATCGCTTGGCCCACCTTGTTGTTCTTTCCATGGAATTTTTCACATATTCATAAGTTGAAGGATATGGCGCACACTCATCAAAAGTCATCATTATGTCAGAGCCTAAGGCATTTTGTACTTCTATGGACTTTTCAGGGCTTATAAAATGCTTAGAACCATCTATATGAGATCAGATCGGAAGAGCGTCGTGTAGGGAAAGAGTGT
>ENA-UOOE01003254-UOOE01003254.1-fermentation-metagenome-genome-assembly--contig:-NODE-3254-length-10499-cov-5.689104_pt1 | contig 10499 bp, 4 predicted proteins | sample MGYA00245776_ERZ724021 | MGnify/ENA primary metagenome ERZ724021 (study PRJEB28704, sample SAMN03018321) | fermentation metagenome | biome: anthropogenic terrestrial biome; feature: soil; material...
GATCCTCCCAATCCCTGTGTGCCCGCGCTGACGCAGATCATCCTGCAGCGGATGAAAATGATCCCCCGCCATGTAATTGACGATACTTTGCATCAGTGCGCGTACCTCCGGATACCGGGCGGATTCCATCAGTCCCATACTGCTCAGGATCAATTTCCCCTTTCCGACGCGGCACTCGATCAGCATCCCCATCCTTCTCATGCGTGTACAGCAGTCCAATGCGGTAATCAGCGGATCTACGGACTTCGGAAGGAGCATGGCACGCCCCCTGCACATGGGCCACCACTGCCAGTTGGAATGAAATTCGGTGGGGAACCCGTTGAAAACCGGATGCTGTGGATCCATAAAGCAGCCCATAAATCCCGACTGGGCTCCAAAAGTCTCTACGGACCAGAAATCCGTCGTAAACTGCGCAGGGATCGAATGGGGAAAGTATTCCGGTGTAGCGGGCGGATTCAAAAATACGCTCTTCCCTTCCTCCAGTGCTGCTGCCGCTTCCCCTGGGGATTGCGTCATAAAAACAGAATCCGGGCAGGAAAAGGGCTTATCCGGATAGATCCAAACCGGATAGCTGTTTGTAGAACCCCCGACAGAAGCGGTAACCGTCAATTTCCCTGCATTCGGGATACATTCCGCCGGGAACGATATCGCCCCAACAACAGACAGGGATCCACACGGATAAACCTGTGAAGGCAAAACCTGCTCTTTTATGATCTTGTCGCCGTCCCTCCACCGGATCCGGCAGGTTCCGGATATCTCCCGCCTGCCATAGTTCGCTATCCGGACTTCGGCAGTGATGGTCTCCGTATTGAGATAGGTATATCTGTCCAGCAGGATAAGCGGAAGCACATCCGCAAAAAACTTCCGAAATCGTTTTGGATCCGCAAAGGAAAACGGCTTGGGCTGCATATGGGAATTCAGCATCCCCACCAAAGCGGTGCCCTGTCCGGGAAAATCCTGCAGGGAAAGAAGAGAAATCCCCGACAGTTCCTTTGTTCGCATTACCGCCTCCGCTTCCTCCCGATAAGCAAGCAGGGACAATTCCCCGGTGGCTTCCACTCTTTTTTTCCAGTCCGGCAGCCAGCCCTGCCGTTCCGCTTTTTCCTTTACACTGAAATAATTATCCGGCCGGGTCACTCCATGAAACAGCTGCAGTTCATCAAAATCAGGCAGCACCTCATACTGCCCGACTTCAAAGCTGAAAACAGGTCTGGAATATTCCTGGCGCAGCTGCTTCATCTCCCTGCCGTAGTTTGTTTTTGCATTGGGATATTGTTGATTGATGAACCCCCGCATGGGAGAGGAAGTGCCGCGGAGCAATTTCGCATAGAAACCGGACGATGTATAGAAATTGCTGTTCCGGTCCGGACCAATGCTGCCATAATGACAGTTGGAGGCAATGGCATACAGCCGGGTGGGATCCATCCCTTCCGCCGTCTTTTGCAGCAAATCCATACGCTTATGTCCCAATGCGCCTGCACACAGCTCATTGCCGAATGTCAGCATCACAAAAGACGGATGGTTTGCGTAGGTAAACAAAATCTGCCGCAGTTCCAGCTGATAATAACCCCAGCTTTTTTCCGACTCAAATGCCGTTTTCGGATCCCAGTGGGAGAGCTCCGGCTGCATCATCATACCAATTTCATCCGCAGCCGTAAAAGCCGCATCCGGCGGACAATGGGAATGAAAACGGATACAGTTGACCCCATAGGACTGATAAGTGGTCAGAACGGTCTTCCACTCAGCAGATGTCATCGGCATATGGCCTGTCTCCGGAAACACACAGCAGTTGGCCTCCCCGCGAAGCAGAATGACGCGGCTGTTCAATGCCAGTCTTCCGTTTTGGCCGGCAAAGGTCCGTATGCCAAAATCGACGGCTTTCTCCTCCATACCGTCTGCGGAAACGGCAAGGGAATACAGGATACCATTGCCATCCTCCCAAACCGATACGGATTCAGAGAGAGGAATTCCCCCAATACGGATGCTGTTCCTGCCTGCCGGTACGGCAATCTTTCGGACCAACTCATGGGCAAACGCCTTGCTCCGCAGAGATAGCAAGCCGGTATAAGCATTGGTACAATCCAGTTCCACAATGACATCAGCAATTTTGCCGTCCGGATAGACCCGTATGGAGGAAATAAAATTGCTTTTTTCAAACCGCAGCCGCAGATAGCCAAGCAGTCCGTTCCAATTGGTCTGGGTTTCGTCCGTTGCGGCGGAAGAGTTTACGATGGCATCCCTGGGCCAGGAAGGATAGGAATTGTCACAGCAAAGAGTGCAGACATTTTCCCCTTCCTTCACTTCACTGGTGACTTCAAACACATAAGGAGTGGAAACCGTCCCCTGCCGGCAGGGAATGATATCTTTTCCATTCAAGGCCAGCGTCAGTTCCCTGCTGCGTTCCACTTCAAGGAAAACCCTTTGACCTCCTGTCTCTTCCATGGAAATGGTTTTTGTAAACCAGGCAGGTCCTTCATAGGTATATTTTCTGGTCAGCCTGGTAAGAATCCGGGCATCCCCCTCCGGCTCTGGATCCTTTCCCGAATCCGTATCAGAATTCCGCCATCTGCTGCCGCTGTCGCGGCCGCCGATCCTGTTTTCATCCAGGGTACCGGGCAAAACTGCTTCCCCGGCGTGCCCGTTTTGAAGGGACACGGACCAGGCACCGCTTAAATCCACATATTTCATACTTTACCCTCTCCTCCTTCTTCGTCATCCTGCCTGTGTTCCAGAGCGCCCTGATGATCCGGCTGCTGTTTCAGGATGTCCGAAAAAATCCCGGCAGCTTCCTCCTTCTGCCCCAGGCCCAGCTTTCCCAAAGCCCGGAGATACTGGCAATACAGCACATTGTTCCGGGCAATGTCCTCCTGATATGCCTCAGCATCCGGAAGTGAAACCGCAAAGTAATCATACGACACCTTGTCAAAGAGATGCTCTTCCCCATAGGCGATCAGGCGATGAAAAGGCTTTCGGGCTTCTTCCGGATTGCCCAGAGCTTCCCATGCCAGGCCCTGATAATAGATAAAATCGGAAGGCTGCTCGTTGTAATACAATGCCGGACCCGGCTCCTTTTCCCCCAAAGTGGCCAGCCGGAAAGATTCTTCTGCCTGCTTTTTCCTGTTCCCGCGCCGACAGGCAAACCCCATATAATAGTACGCCTGATTGTCCGGAACATTAGGCAGCTTTCCTTCGCCCAGGCTGTCTGGATAATGAAGGGTCCGCTTCAGCAGCCCGATTGCTTTTTCATACTCCTGCAATGCCATTGCCTGTTTTGCCAGATGAATCAGTGAAAACCGATACTGAGCGCTGACTCTACCTTCCCCGCCTTCCCAGGGATGAAACTTATGATGCAGCAGGCCGTCCAGCGCCTTTTCATATTCCCCGCAGCAGTTGAGGAGCATGATGTACCGCAGGTACAGATCATCCCGGCTCTGAACAAGATCCAGGCGTTGTCTCAGTACCGACAGACGGCTTTCCACGGAATCCCCACTTTTTGCCGCAAGCTGATCCCGTTCCAGCCAGAAGCGGGGATATTCCGGATCCAGAAGGCAGGCCTGCCCGATTGCCTTTTTGGCTTTTTTGCCGTTCTGTTCCTTGTTGTAATAAGCGATGGAAAGGTTCCGGAATCCCATGGCAAGGGAGGGCTTCCCTGCCACCGCCTTTTCCCAGTGAACGGTTGCTTTTGCGTATTGTTCCTTGTCATAGAGCAGATTGCCAAGATAATACTCCGCCATGGGAGCGTGGGGCAGTAATCTGATACAATCGTTCAGAATGAGGATTTCATCCAATTTGTTCGGAAAGCATCCATCTTCCGGCAGCTGCTCTGCCTTCCGGCAGCACTTCCCGGCTGAGAAGTCGTCTCCATTTGAATGCGCCGCATATCCCATATAATAGAAGACCATGGGATTGGGATCCGGACAGGACTTCAGAATGAAAAGTGCATCCTCATAAAAACCTGCCCGGAGATAGTCCAGGGACAGGACAAGGTAATTATGCGGGGGAGTCCTCATCATGTGCAGCCAGGAGGAAAAAGCCCCAGTGCCCTGTGAATCCCCGCCGTTCTGTGCGCATTCATACAAAGTACCCATATCCAGCGGATCAATGGAATGGCTCTCCTTCAGCAGACTGCGGCGGTCTGCACCGATCTTTCGCAGCAGAGCCGCTTTCAGTGTGCGGGCTTTCATGGAATGCCCGTTGTTCCTCAATGCTTTTTCCACAAACTCCAGCGCCTGATCATACTGCTTCCTACGTGCAGACAGAAAAGCAAGCCGGGTAAAGCCAGCGCTGCTGGTTTCACTGTTCCAGGTGGCCTTATAAAAGGCATCATACGCTCCTTTTTCATCACCGCTTTTCTCCAGTGCAAGACCAAGGTTAAAATAACACTCCCCATAATAGGGGTTGGGATTTTTCCAAGTCTGTTTCCGGATGGCAGCCTGGAAAAGCCTGATGCTCTCCCGGAAGTTGCCGCGCCGAAACTGAAACAGTCCGTACCCGTTGTTCAGCCGGATGTCGGTGGGATCCCGGCGCAGGCCTTCCAGATAATAATCTTCCGGCCGGTATGTCGCATGCCGGTACTGCTCCAGGTGTGTCGCAGCCAGATAAAGCTCTTCCGTGGATTTCAGATCCACCGGATCCTTCAGCGGTTCCGCCGGGTGAGGGACGGGCTCCGGTTTCCTTTGGGGAACGCCGCACTCCGCCAGCAGTCTGCCACCACAGGAAACGGAAGCATGGCACTTTTCCGGCTGCTCGGGGGCGGGGAATTCCTCTGCCAGGCACGTTTCCGGAGAAAGATCCGTGGTTTTTTCACCGATTACCCTGTTTCCCTCCGTAATGCGAATCTGTGCATCTTGATATTCTCCGGTCACATAAACCCTCACAACGACCTTACCGGGTTCGGATACATCAATGCCAAGAACTGCTTCCTTTGTTGCATTGCTGACATGTCCCACCCCTTTATAAGGAAGAAAGTACTGTTCAAATGTCTTTTCCTCATATGGTTTCAGCCAGCTGAAATCCGGCTGATTTTCGGTGAACACACCCGTCATCAGCTCGATATAGGGGCCGTCTGCATCCGTCAGATTGCGGTCCCAGGAGCAGCCGAAATCCCCGCTTCCCCAGGTCCACTGTTTCTTGCCGGGAGCAATGTGATGGTCCGCCACATGAAGCATTCCGGCATGAAGGCTTTCATCATAATTCCCGATAAAGTCAAAGTCCGAATGATCCGCCATGTAGGAGGTCGGAACCTTTATGTTTTTGTAGCGGGAGATATCAACCCCTGCAGAATAATCGGCCTTGTAATACTCCCCGATTGCGATGGGAAAGGTGGAAACAGCCCTTCTGCCATGGTCCATCACTGCATGGACATCCGGCGGAAAAACCGAATAGGTATGATCATTGACCGGAACCGCAGGATTGGCCCACCAGAGAAACGTCTGGGGAACATCTGTGGGATTGTACAGCTGCCCCTTGATTTCAATATAGGCCTTTCCCGGATAAAGACTGATTTTTGCCATCCCTTTGGTACCGTACATCTTATCGGTTTCTCCGACAAAAACGGAGCAGGACCCATCGGGATTCCGGGTGTAACAGGAATCCACGGGAGAAAAAGTAGTCGGGCGGTGATGCTGCGGCCAGTTCAGCTCAATCCCGCCGGAAATCCACGGACCGGTCAGACCGACCAGAGCAGGCTTGATGACGTGATTGTAATAAATAAAATCGTAACCGTTGGTTTTGTCATATGCCCTCTGGATTCTGCCGCCAATTTCCGGCAGAATCATCACAAGCAGATACTCGTTTTCCAGAAAAATCGCCCGATAAACCACATCTTCCTTTTTATCCGATATTTTTTCCGTGACCGGCAGGGGATAAACCTTGCCGGTGCTTCCCTGATAAGCTCTTTTTTCGATAAATAATGGACTTTTTTCCGGAGGATATCCTTTATAAGCAGGTATTGTAACACTTTCCTCCCTTACGCTGACAATGTTCCCGTATGACATGAAACGGCTCCTTTCCCCTGATTTTCTCTATCGGATGATCCGGATCCAATGGTCATTTTATCATAGTCAATGTAAAACAGAATACACGATATTACCCGTTCATGGATTTTCTTTCACAATTATGCTAAACTGGCTTCATGGAAAACTTTGATTTGGAAACAGGGAAAAGAGATGGATTCAGGGGGGAACGGATGATTGTACTGCCCACCGGAACCTTTTCCGCCTATGCAGCACACCCCCTGGTCCGGCGCATGTATCTGACGGATGTCGGCTTTTTCCCCCAGGCAAAGCATCACTACAGGGAACGAAGGAAGGGAATTGAGGAATATATTTTCCTGTGCTGTACCGCCGGGGAGGGAACCGTTCAGATGAAAGGGAAAGAATTTGTCCTTCGGCAGAACGAAGCGATTTGCATCCCACATTTTACAGGGCACCGCTATTATGCCTCTGCGCAGAATCCATGGAGTATCCTGTGGGTTCACTTCAAGGGAGAGGATACTGCCCTTTTTCCCCTGGAAGACTGCCGGGTAATACATTTTGAGTCCCAATCTGCGGTAGAGCGTATTATGTATTTATTTGAACTTCTTTTTCATGTCCTGGATGGAAACTATACGGAAGGGAATTTCGTCTATATCTCTCAGGTGCTGATGCTGATTCTGTCGGAAACCTATTACCGGGAAAAACGAAACGGCACGGAAAAACAGAACAAACAGGTCACGGAAGTGATTCGCTACCTGTCCAAAAATCTGGATACCAATCTCTCACTGGAAGATCTCACTACGGAATTCAATCTATCCAAAACTTACCTGAACGGAATCTTTCAGAAATACACGCAGCACGCACCCATGGATTTTTATCTCCATCTGAAAATGAATCAGGCCTGCAAGCTGCTGCGCTTAACCGACCTGTATGTTTATGAGGTGGCACAGAAACTCGGCTATGAGGATCCGTACTATTTTTCCAGGATCTTTAAAAAAGTAATTGGTTGCTCTCCCCGGGACTATCGCCACAGGGACGGGTCCTCTCTTCCTTTTCCGTCACAACTTCTGTAATCCTGTCAGATAGTAAATATAAGTTAACAGATATATTTATTACCAAAGCTGTCCGTATCGCAGTTTGTTGGTTACCGAAAGGGGAAAAGTGCACTAATGTTATAGAAAATTTATTTTTAGATTATGCAATCTTTATGCAGTCGATCATCGGCAGGAAGCTCTCCACCATTTCCTTTTCAATCCAGCCGGTCTTGAAAAACTGGGTGTTGGCCGTGCCGCAGGCCATGCCAAAGCGGATGGCTTCCCGGAAGCGCGCTCCCCGGTTCAGTGCCACCGCACAGCCGGCGATAAACGAATCCCCGGATCCCACTGTGTTGACAATATCCACCGCCGGAGTGGTAAAATGATATACTCCATCTTCCAAAGCCGCAATACAGCCCTGTTTCCCAAGGGATACGACAGGCAACTCGATGCCCCGGGCCTGAAAAGCCTGAACGGCCTTTACAATATCCTTCCTGCCCATTTCCGCTTTCTCACCGGTGCGACGACTTCCCGGTTCTGCTAGTTGCAACGCGGTCAGCTCGTCCCTGTTGGGCTTGATGAGAAATGGCCTTGCCTTTATCCCTTCCTGAAAGAACGTCCCGCTGGTATCCAGCAGAAATCGCTTTCCCTTTTCCTTTGCAAGCCGAATCAGTGTGGAATAAAAATCCACCGGCAGGCCTTTTGGCAGACTGCCCGAAGCGGTCACCACGCTGCACTCTTCCAACAATTCCTGATAGCGGGATAAAAATACCCTGGCATCTCCCTCCGTTGCCATCGGTCCGGGCTCCAGCACCTCAGTGGAAGTGCCGTTCCTGTGATCCATGATATTGATGCAGATCCGGGATTCCCCCCGAATGGGAACAAACCGGCTGTCCATTCCCCCGTTTCGCACTTCTTCCTCAATCTGCCTGCCGGTACTGCCGCCGATCAGTCCGGTGGCGATTACCTTTTCTCCCAGCAGATGAGCAACCCGTGCCACATTCAGTCCCTTTCCCCCTGCTGTTGCCGTCATATCCCGTGGACGAAAGACTTTTCCCGCCTGAAAATCGTCCACCGCATATACCTTATCCATGGCCGGATTCATGTTGACTGCCAGTATCATAATACCCCTCACCCATTATTTTAATGAAATCCTTTTTGGTTCCGGACATTTGGACATGATCGAATCTGTTTTCCTGCCGTAAGTTGTTTTATCCTATTCATTCACCAGCAGAATTTTCCCTTTTACCGTGCCGGGCACCTTATAATAATCAAATGCCTTTTTGGCTTCCGACAAGGGCAGCTTCCGGAAAATCAGATCCTCGTCATATTTCAGTGCGCCGGTTGCCAGAAAATGGGCCGTCAGCTCCCATTCCTCCCCCGGAAACGGAGCACTGTAGGACATCCAGGAGCCTGTCAGACGAAATTCCTTGCGGTGGAGATTCTCCAGCAGCTGCGGCGGAAGAACCAGATCCCTGGAGGGTGTGCCGATAAAGCAGACATCCGAATGTTTGCCGGCCAGCTCAAATGCCAGCTTCATGGTGGCCGCCGCTCCTGCCGTCTCGAAGATAAACCCAAAGCCCTTGTTCCTGGTCCATTCCTTCACCTGTTCCCGGAAGCCGTCTTCCTGCGTGTTGACGACTCCATCCGCTCCCAGCTTTTTCGCCAGCTTCAGCCGGTCCGGATCAATATCAAATACAAACACCCGTCCCGCGCCAAATATCCTGGCCCATTGTGCGGCAAAGAGCCCGATGGTGCCGCCGCCCAGAATGGCAGTATCCTCTCCTCCGCGGAAACCGGCCCGCCGCAAACCGTGCAGGGCAATGGTGGAAGGTTCAAACAATGCGCCTTGTTCAAAGGAAATCTCCGGATCAAACTTCACAGCATTCTGCTCAGGAAGTTTGACATACCGGGCAAAGCTCCCCTGGACCCGGGAGCCGATGAAGCTGTATGAATCACACAGGGAATAATTTCCCTTTTGACATTGGTCACATTTTAAACAGGGAAGAAGCGGCGCTCCGGCAACTTTATCCCCAACAGAGATTTGCCGGACATCCTTTCCGACTTCCACAACTTCGCCGGAAAATTCATGCCCCAATACAATGGGATAGAAATGCGCACCGTTATGAAGTACCCTGGGTACATCCGATCCGCAGATTCCGGTTGCTTTTACCTTTACCAATATCTCTCCGTCTTCGATTTGCGGCGTTGGATACTCCTCATATCGAAGATCATCGTTCGCATGCAGTACCGCAGCCTTCATTGTCCTATCCATTCCCTTCTTTAAATATGAAACGCTTCCATAAACTCAGCAAAACCGTTCGGCTATCCGGATTCTTCCCGGATTTCTTTCAAGCTACCCTTTGCTTACCCTTTCCGCTTCCCGGAAAACGTCCTTCAATTGATCGTACAAGCTCCGGTAAATCCCATAATATCCACTATACTGCAAATAAAGATTCCGATCCGGCTCATGGACCCTGGTGATCCTGCAGGTCCGCTTTACCGCCTCCTCAAAATCCCGGTACACACCCGTGCCGACTCCGGCCAGTATGGCGGCACCCAACGCGGTAGCCGTATCAGAAGCCGAAACCCGGATGGTCTTTCCCGTCACATCACTTTTGATCTGCGTCCACAGGCTGCTGTTGGCCGCTCCTCCCATGGCCGTCAGCTCAAGGGCCTCCGCTCCCGCTTCCTCCGCTGTTTTTAAATTGTGCAGAAGAGCATAGGCACAACCTTCCATGGTCGCACGGATCATATGAGCCCGGGTCTTATGATAATCCAACCCGAAATATACTCCTTTGGCATGCTTGTCCCAGACCGGAGACCGTTCCCCTGCCATATAAGGCAGAAACAATACGCCTTCGGACCCAGGGACAATGCCGGAAGCCTCCTCATCCATAATCTGAAAAACGCCTTTGCCCGACTGCTTCGCCTGTGCTTCCTCAGATGCGCCGAATTCCTGCCGAAACCATTTCAGCGTCCCGCCGCCTCCCACCGTTCCGCCCTGAAGAAGCCACCGATCCGGAACAACGTGCCGGCCCAGGATCAGTCTGGGATGCGCTTTTGGCTGACTGAGACAGATACTCATGCCGCCGGCCTGTCCTCCCTGTTCCTGTGTCTGACCGGGATAAATCACTCCTGCCCCAAGGGCTCCGCATGCCGCGTCCAGGCCCCCGGCAACAACAGGGATCCCAGAAGGCAAGCCCATGGCTTCCCCGGCTTCCCGGGTGACTTCTCCCACGACCTTATCACATGGAAACAGCTCCGGAAGCTTCTCCAGAGGGATCCCCAGCTCCCCGCTCAGCTTTTCATCCCATTGCCCGTTCTTCATATGAAACACGTGCAGGCCGTACCCCTGGGAAAGATCCTGTGTGAAGACTCCGGTAAGGCGATACACAATATAACTGTTGCTCTGCAGAAACTGAAAGGTGTTCTGAAAGATCTCCGGCCTCTGTTCCCGGAACCATAAAATCTTCGGCGTGGTATAAGT
>ENA-UOOE01003255-UOOE01003255.1-fermentation-metagenome-genome-assembly--contig:-NODE-3255-length-10499-cov-5.138836_pt1 | contig 10499 bp, 8 predicted proteins | sample MGYA00245776_ERZ724021 | MGnify/ENA primary metagenome ERZ724021 (study PRJEB28704, sample SAMN03018321) | fermentation metagenome | biome: anthropogenic terrestrial biome; feature: soil; material...
TTTGACACTTATATCAGGATGGAAGGGAGAAAACGATGGAGGTTAGAAGATTTACGGAAAAAGATATGCCGGAGGTACTTGCATTATTTAACAATGCGATTTTTGATGGGGAGACGATTTATAAGCCTCTGAATGAAGAAATGTTCGCAACATTATTTTACAAAGAAAGTGAGATCATGAGCCCGGTGGTAACCGTTGGGGTAGAGAATGGCAAAATAATCGGTTTTGCCGCCGGAAATACATCAGCCAAATTGGATAAAGCCTATATCACTTACGTTGGAGTTGCGAAAGCACACCGAAGAAAGGGATATGGAAGAAAGCTGCTATCGGAGCTTGAAACAGTTCTACAAGAAATAAATAGTGGGATTAAGAAGTTTGAAATTGTATTTTTTAACCCGGCAAATTTAACTTGGATCATTCCGGAAACATCGGGCCATGATCATCCCAATGCGCCCGGTGTAGATATGCAATCCTCTGCCTATCTCTTTTTTAAGAATAATGGATACCGGGATTTTGCCTATCAGAACGTTTATTATTTGGAACTTAAGAATTACGTACTTCCGGCGGATATGAAAACCAGATTAAAGCAATTAGAAGAAAACGAACTGCACATTACTACCTACCGGCCGGATTTACATCAGGGCTTTGACGAGCTTTTTGATAATCTTGCGAATGAGGATTGGAGAACCCGTATTATAAGCAACATTAAGCGGCCGGATGGCGGGGATCCGGTATTGATTCTGGAACATAAAGGGAAAATCTGCGGATTTACCGGGCCGCTTTCTGTGCAGGAGAGCGGCAGAGGCTACTTTGCCGGGATTGGAGTTCATTCGGATTATCGGGGGCGTGGAGCCGGTAAGGTTATGTTTGCTTCCCTTTGTATCGGGCTTAAGGAGATCGGAGCCCGGTTTATGACATTATTCACGGGAGAGAATAACCCTGCCCGTAATATATATGAAGCTGCAGGTTTTAAAATTGTGAAAAGCTTTGCGGATATGCGTAAAGACATCAAATGATTCGAGAATCAAATAGGAAGGAGAAGATTTTATGGAAAAGAAAGTAATTATGGCGATTGGGGGACATATTGGAGATGCGGAGCTTACCTGCGGAGGCGTATTAGCTTCCATGGCGCTGCAGGGGCATAAAATTATTACCGTAGCTCTGACCGGCGGCGAACGCGGGAATCCACCACATATGACCGTCGCCGAATACCGTGAGCAGAAAGTGAAAGAGGCGGAGGAATTTGCAAAATTGCTGAATGGAGAAGCAATTGTACTGAAATACGCAGACGGCGAACTACCGGATAATGAAGAAGTTCGTTTTGAATTATGCGATATTATAAGAAAGTATAAGCCGAATGTACTTTTGACGCATTGGAAAAATAGTATACACAAGGATCATATGCTTACGCATAAGATTGTAAAGGATGCTCAGTTCTATGCAGGCTTACCGGGAATTGAAAGAGAATTACCGGCCCATTATGCAGCCGGTCCATACTATGCGGAAAATTGGGAGGATGCCACGGACTTTACCCCATATGCCTATGTTAAGGTTACGGAAGAGGGGTATGAGCTTTGGAAAAAGGCGATCAAACTTCATTGGTTTACCGTTAACAGCACAAGCTTTTCTTATATGGATTATTATTCCCATTTGATGATCGTAAGAGGGCATTTGGCAAGAACAAAATATGCAGAAGCATTTGCCGTGGATGAGGAGTCCAAAAAGGTAATATGGAATGGTTTCTAATTTTTATCTTAAAATATAATTTAAGGAGGAATTAATTATGAAAGCATTACTACAAAAGGCGATAACATTGACATTATGCATCACCATGGGCTTGATTCTATTAATCGGCTGCCGCAAAGATTCAACAACGAAAGAGACCGATACGAAGGCGAACAAAGAAGAGGAAAATACCAATGCGAACAAAGCTACCAACCCTCTGGATACTTCTACAGTTCTACCTGGAATTGAAAATGACTTAACTATGGTTGTAGAGGGTGAAGTTGACACCTCGAAAACCCTGACTACTTTAATCGACTGTGATGCATCCCCTGCTTTTAATGGGAATCCATATGATGCTGCAGGCTTGAACTGGTCCATACAGCCATTTCTTTATGATTACTTGACATTTTACACTCCATACCCAGAGAGAACATTTAAAACTTCTTTGCTGGAAAGCTATCAATATGAAAATAATATCTTAACAATCAAACTATTACCTGATTTAAAGTGGAGTGATGGAACGGTACTTGATGCAACGGATGTGATGACTGCATTTTACACTGCAGTTGGAAGAAATACGATGTGGAATTATATCGATACCATTGAACAGATTGACAACTTGACAATTCGTATCTCGTTTTGTACCGAGAGTCCGCTTGTATTAAATGTAACCTTATCAATGCCAATTATGACACCGGATGAAATCTACGGTGAATGGGCAGAAAAGTATAAAGATATTGCAGAAAATTATAGGACCTATGATGAAAATATCACGATGTATAAATTCACTGCAGAGGGAAATGAAAAACTTACTGCTGTAAATGAAGAACTTTTAAGTTATAAGCCGGCACCAAACGAAGCGGTATTTTCAGGCCAATATGTAATTGATAAATATAACAACTCCGAAATTTACTTTATACCAAACAAAAATTATAGAAAAGCTCCTCTTATTAGCAGTATTCGTGGTTTGAGGCCTGGTGATTCCCAAGCTTTTGCAACGGCTCTTATGGCGGAAGCCTATACCATGGAAAATGGTGGGCTTAATGTTGATATGTCAGAGCAGATAGATAAAAAATATGAAAAAACCTTAAGAAAAATTTACATACCAGAACTTTCAAGCATTGGCTATACAATAAATACCAATATTTATCCTCTAAATATCCCAGAAGTTCGGAAAGCAATTTCTTATGCGACCGATCGGAACATCTTGATTTCGATTGCAGAACCGGGCAGCTTTTTGGGTGATACGCACAATAGTCCGATGCTGCCTTCCTTAATAGGCAATTACACAACCGATGGATTTATTGATACCTTAGAAGATTACGACTATGATTTGCAAAAGGCGGAAGAAATGCTAACAAGCGTCGGGTGGACGAAGCAAGGTAATATGTGGGTTGACGAGAACGGCGAGTCTCCTGTAATCAGTATTGCGACAATTAACAGCTGGCCATCTTTTATGATGACAGCAGAGGCTATGAGTTCAATGCTGACGGACTTTGGTTTTAATATTGATTTTAAACCAATGGAGTTTGGTGTGTGGAATGAATTTACACAATCCGATGAAAAAATGCTTTCCTGTGTATTCCTAGCAGGTGCATCCTCCTACGCCCATCCATGGGAGGTATATAGCAGCTTGTTTACTAGTGTGAGATCTGGCTGGCCTGCAGTAGAACCTGGAGAAGATAGAATATTAGTAGCTCCTTCTACCGGTAAGGAATATAACATAACCAATATGCTAAATGAATTATATACGGAAACAGATCCGGAAAAGACCAAGAAACTTACAGAAGAATTTATGATACTGGCAAATGACCTTTGCGGGTATATACCAGTGATTGAAAAGGCAGCACCATTTCGTATTTATGATACAAAATTGTCGCTGGCAGATACGGAACTCAATACTGTACAACAAAATTATTATTATTTCGGAAACATCAATACAATTATTACTAAACTACTTCTGGATGATAAAATATATTTTGTAAAGTGATGAATATGAATAGACGAGTTGAGAATTTATTAGAAGATAATATTAAGAAAAAAGTATTTACCGGGGCCTCCTGCGCTTATAAAGGCAGGGGGGAACGTCCAGAGTATCTTTGTGAGGGAACTTTAGCAGAGACGAAGGAAATGGTAACAGAAAATACTCTGTTTGATTTGGCATCCTGCACGAAGATCATCGTTACTTTAGCCTTCATGCGCCTTCTGGAGGAAGGTAAGATAGCATTAACCGATACGGTTGAGAGGTATCTTCCCTCATGGAAGAACTGCCATACCGGTAAGATAACGATGTTTGAATTATTGACCCATACGAGTATGCTGCCTTCTCATCTTCCATTATACATGATGAGCAAAGACAAAGCCGGTGCGGAGGGAGTCATCAAGCATTTGCTTCCAAGGGCCAGCAAAGGGGTTGAATACTCCTGTCTGGGCTATATTGTCTTGGGATGGGTATTAGAGAAGGTTACCGGCATGACCTTGGATCATGTGATAGAGAATTATGTTACGAAGCCGCTGGGGATGGAAAACACGGTATACCGTCCACTCGATAAGAAGTATCGCAATATTATGCCGACAGAGCATTGCAACTGGCGGAAGCGCTTACTAATCGGTGAGGTACATGATGAAAATGCGTTCCATTTAGGGGGAATCAGTGGGAATGCCGGTCTTTTTTCGGACATTATCGATATGTGTAAATTAGCAGAGATGATGTTAACAGGAGAAGGAGCGGATGGCACCGGATTTCTTAAGAAAGAAACCATTGCTATGATGACGAAATGCTATACCAAAGGACTTGGTGAGAATCGGGGACTTGGATGGCGGTTAAAAAACACGCCGGATTCTACCGTGGGTGAATATTTTTCAGATACTAGTTTTGGCCATACCGGTTACACGGGAACCTCGATTTGGATCGATAAAAAATACGACTTTTATGCCATATTATTAACAAATCGAGTATATTATTCCCGTGAGTCAGAAGATATTAATCATGTTCGCCAGGTTTTTCATAACATAACGTTACTAGAGTATCTGTAAAATCATAGTAAGACATATTCATATCAAAACCTTAAAATGACTTATGACACTTAAATCAATGAAGTCAATTCAATTTTATTATGTTAACAGTACCGATGTTACATGAGAGAATTGAATTGGCTTTTTTTCGTTACTATTCACACCCGACATGTATACCATGTTATGATTTCTACAAATGTATCCGATTCGGAGACGCTTTCACAAATACTCCTTATCGGATATCATTTGTCGAAATCATATGATAGACTTTGCCCGTGGTGTGAATAGTAACTTTTTTATCTGAAAGATTGCACTTGACGCTTGCATTATGATATCATATGATACTGGTGATTGCGATTCTATTTGAATAGGTAATATCGACTTATTTTAATACATAATTTATGGAAACTGAGGAATTGACGCTCTTTAGTTTCATTATCTTACTATGTACACAGGAGGAAGTGCGTATGAAAGCACATAAGATGAAAGGAATTAACAGGAAGATTATTTTTTTAGTAGTATTTATTATTACGGCTTCCCTGCTTGGACTTTCCGGATTTAATTATGTTATCTCCAAGAAGGAGCTGTCCCGTTCGAATCAGATAATTCTAAAAAATGCAGTTGAATCTACCATGGTTGAAATTAACCGGAATTACCGCTATGCCGAGGGGGAATCCAAATGGATGTCAGAGGAGGATGCGAAAGCGGCATCCCTTGCTTCCATAAATGATTTGACCGATGGTCCTGTGGATGGAATAACAGGTGGAACCATTGCGGAACCTGAACCGGATGCAACAAGTTCTGCTACGGTTAGCAATGAATATGCAAAGCATACGATAAACTTAGGGAAATCCGGATACTTCTTCGTTGTGGATTCCAAGGGGAATATTGTCTCTCATCCATTTCTGGAGGGCAATATCAATGACCTAAAGTCCTACGATGGAAGGTATGTCATTCAGGAGCTGGTGAAGCTTGCCAAGTCCGGGGGCGGAACCCTAAGCTACGCTCTGGAAGAGGATATCAGCCTTATAAATGACAGTAAGACGGTATATACACAGTATTTTCCCCATTGGGACTGGGTGGTCTGTGCTGTAATCTATGATACGGAGCTTGCAAGGGGATCCAGCATTATCCTGGTGAATAACCTGATTGGTTTTGCTGTTATCATGGCCATTTCCCTGCTCCTGATCGTGGTAATCAGCAAGAAAATTACGGATCCGATCAAGAAGGTCACAAAGACGCTTTCTGAGGTATCGGAGGGAGATCTGACGGTGGACAAGGTTCAGGTCAATACCAAGGATGAAACAAAGCTCCTTGGCGATTCGGTGAACCGATTGATTGACAGCTTAAGTAGGATCGTCAGGTTAATGATTGATTCCAGTAATAAGTTAGGGAAATATGCCAAGGAATTAAAACAGTCCTCAGGAATTGTATCGGAAGCTACGACGGAGGTAGCCAAGGCAATATCCCAGATGGCGATGCAGTCGGATGAACAGTTCCGAGAGACCGTGGACAGTGTACAGAAGGTAACCTTACTTGGCGAGAATATCAAAAGAACAGCGGATGCAAGCAGTGAAATCGGCTCTGTTGTTCAGGAGAATCTGGAGCTGAAGGAAATGGGATTAGCATCCGTACATGATTTGAAGGATGCAACTAAGGAGAATAATGAAAATTCGGCAGTGATTGAAGAACTGGTGCGCCGAATTGATGAGCATGCAAAGGATATCGGTGCTATTACATCGATTATATCCAATGTTGCAGAGCAGACCAATCTCCTGGCATTGAATGCAAGTATTGAGGCCGCCAGGGCAGGAGAGCAAGGGAAGGGCTTTTCCGTGGTTGCGAAGGAAATCCGTAAGCTTGCGAATGAGACTGCAGTAGCAACCGATAATATTCGGGATAAAATAGATCAGATGCAGAGCCAATCCGAGGAAGCCGTGAACTTTATCTATAAGAACCAGTCCGGAGTGGAGAAGATCAATCAGGCGGTGAATCAGACGGAGAATATTATCGGCAAGATCTCGGATGGACTGCAGACTCTGATTGAGGATATCGAGGTCATCATTGGCCATAATCAGGAAATCAACCATAGAAAGGATGAGATTCTGGTGAAGCTGGGGAATGTTTCCGATGCCGCACAGGATAATTCAGCTGCTATTGAGGAGATATCCGCGACAGCAGAGGAACAATCCATGACGGTTGTTGAGATTACGGAAAGCATCTCACAGTTAAATGACATGGTCAATAGTTTGAATACCTTAATTAATGAATTTAAGGTTGATGAGAATTAAAGTAAAAGAGAATTAGATATGGATGAGGCTGTCACTTTAATGACGAAATAATCGTGAAGTGGCAGCTTCCTTGCATTTATTTGATAAGTTACTGTTCACACCCATCCTGTATACCATGTTATAATAAAAAGCGGACTAGTGGAGTGCCAAGATAATGAACATGTTTTTTGTTCATGATATGATTTCGACAAATAATATCCAATAAGGAGTATTTGCATTCGTCGGTACTTTGGCTCCGTATTATTGAAGGAGCGCCAAAAAGCGAATAGACGCACGGCGAAAAGAGGAGAAGAGAGATGAAGCCTAAAATTCTGCTTATTGAAGATGATGAAATGCTGAATGCGGGTATTTGCTACCATCTTCAAAATTGTGATTACGAAGTGAAACCAACGTTTACCTATTCCGAAGCAAAAACAGAAATTATAAATAATGACTGGCAGCTTTTTATTGTGGACATCAATTTGCCGGATGGAGACGGAATAGAGCTGTGCACGTTCATCAGCAAACACACCGACAGCCCGGTGATTTTTCTAACAGCAAATGACCTGGAAGAAAATATGATAGAGGGATTTGACGCAGGAGCATCCGACTATATTACAAAGCCATTCAGTATTCCTGTCTTACTGCGGCGGGTGCGGGCTGTGCTAAAACGGAATGCTGTCACTCCGAATTCTATGATTCGATGTGGAAATCTAATGATTGATTTAACGATGGGAAAAGTAGAGAAAAGTGGAGAAACTCTAAAGTTAACACAAAATGAATGGAAGTTAATTACCCTTTTCATTACCAATCCGGGGCAGCTATTGACGCGAAATCAAATACTCCAGATTTTATGGGATAGTGATGGAAACTTTGTCAGTGAGCATACGCTGACAACGCTTGTCAGCCGTTTGCGCTCGAAATTGTCCGATGCGGAATATCAATATATAAAAACTTACTACGGGATTGGTTATAGATGGGCAGGTGAAAAAGACGATGAATAAAACGATGAATAAAACGATGAATAAAACCATGGTAAAAACAGTAGATATCATAATTTGGGCTGCGGGAATAGCTGCAATACTTACTTTAGTAATCGAAGTGTTTCTATCATCGTCTGGATTCGTTTTACGCCTTTTGGCTTGTCTATGCTCCCTTATTATAATCTTTTGCCTGATTGCGGTACGTTTGATGGCGCGGGTACAGTTTGTGCAATTTACCGAATATGTCTGCCATCAGCTGGATAGCATCATAGAAGATACCCCCGCCGATTCTATACAACTTGAAGAGGAATCCCTTCCTTCCAAAATCGGAGCAAAGTTGCGAAAAATCAGGGAGATTACACAGGGAGCCGCCGAGCGAAGCGAACACCTGAAAGAGAATGTTCAGGAACTGGTTTCGGATATTTCCCATCAGTTGAAAACTCCATTATCCAATATCAAGATGGCGGCTGAAACATTGGATGATGAAAGCATGGATCGGGAGCGGCGGCAATTCTTTGTTTCAGGCTTAAAAACGCAAGTCGGAAAATTGGAATTTCTCATTGAAGCGATGATGAAAATTTCACGCTTGGAGAACGGGACCATTGCGCCAAAGCCGGAATTATCTGCCGTTTATGAATTGCTTCAAAATGCCATAGAAGCTGTTCGCCCAGCGGCGGCAAAGAAACATATCAAAATCACGAGCAGCGAAAGTGATTTGCAGTTATATTTTGATATGCGCTGGACGGCAGAAGCCTTGTTTAATATTTTGGATAATGCTGTAAAGTACATGCCGGACGGAGGCAGTATCACCATATCCGTCTTCCCTATGGCGTTATACACCCGCATTGAAATCAGCGATACGGGTATTGGCATATTGCCGGAACATTTGAATGATATTTTTAAGAGGTTTTACCGGGAAAATCGTATGCGGCAGACCGGCGGAGTAGGTGTGGGGCTGTATCTCACGCGGGAAATCATTTCACGGCAGGGAGGCTATATTACGGCTCAATCCTGTGTGGATAAGGGAACGACCATATCCGTTTATCTGCAAAATGACAAAACGGCAAATGTCCCTGATCGGTAACAATATATTTTATTTTTGGGAGAATGTTAGGATATTTGAGTGCTACCATCATATCACAGGACGAAGAATTCCAAATTTGAGCCTGCAGTCCAAAGTTTGCAGGCTTTGAAGAAAGGTATGATTATTTTTATGAACATTGTTGAAACTAACAACTTAAAAAAATATTATGGCAAAGATCCTAACATGACAAAGGCACTGGACGGTGTTTCTCTGTCCATCAGCAAGGGGAGCTTTACAGCGATTGTCGGCACAAGCGGCAGTGGGAAAACGACACTGTTGAATATGCTTGGCGGCCTGGACACGCCGACGGAGGGAACCGTCATCATTGGTGAAAAACAAATCCACTCTATGAACGACGAGCAGCTTACCATTTTCAGGCGCAGAAACATCGGCTTTGTATTTCAGAACTATAATCTTGTGCCGATTCTCAATAGTTATGAGAACATCATGCTTCCGTCTGATTTGGATGGTGACACGGTTGATAAAAGCTATTTGGAAAAGATTGTTCAATTGCTTGGATTAAGGGAAAAGCTCTATAATATGCCGAATCAGCTTTCGGGTGGTCAGCAGCAGCGCGTTGCTATCGCCCGTGCCCTTGTGGGGAAACCGGCTATCCTTTTAGCCGATGAGCCGACGGGCAACCTGGACAGTAAGTCTAGCGCAAACGTTATGGAAATCTTGAAGCAAGCCAATCTTTCGTTTGGACAAACCATCGTAATGATTACGCATAATGAATTACTTGCGCAAATGGTAGATACCATCATAAGGATAGAGGACGGGCGCATTGCCGAAAGCAGGTGAATGAAATGGACTATACAAAAAATAACAATAGCAAAGTCATTCACAACTTCGTTAAAAACAGCCTGAAAGCAAACCGACGCAGGAATCTTGTCTCAATCTTTACGATTGCTTTTTCCGTTTGTGTTGTGCTAAGTTTGGTACTTACCTCCCTTGCGGTGAATCAGGCCAAGTATGATTCGGTCAAGGACACGTATCATGTTGTTGTCCGAAATGTAAAAGATACTGAAATTGCGGGTCTTTCCAGCGACAACCGCATACAGAAAACGGGTGTTGCCTATTTGCTGGATGCGGCCGAAACGCCGGATGGCACGATATATTTTTTCTATTATAATGACGACATGATGAAATCGCTCCCTAATTTAAAGGGTTCCGCTCCAATCGGTGAAAATGAAATTGTAGTGGCGCAATCCTATTTGGATGCGCTTGGACAGGAGGCTGATATTGGTAGTACAATCCGGCTCGGACTAGGGGAAAATGCTGCTGCCGATTTTAAAATCACAGGCATATGGAAGGATACAAACATGCGCAGCGATACATTTACCCTATTTTTCTCAAAAGCCTGCTTGGAGAATTTCAAAGGCGGGGAGAGTATAGATTATAATGTCTATTTGTGGCTGAAGG
>ENA-UOOE01003262-UOOE01003262.1-fermentation-metagenome-genome-assembly--contig:-NODE-3262-length-10467-cov-12.660488_pt1 | contig 10467 bp, 9 predicted proteins | sample MGYA00245776_ERZ724021 | MGnify/ENA primary metagenome ERZ724021 (study PRJEB28704, sample SAMN03018321) | fermentation metagenome | biome: anthropogenic terrestrial biome; feature: soil; material...
AGTCCAATTAATATAAAAGATTTTTATTTGGCAGTTGATATACCACCTTTTCAATTTAATATAATTAGTACAGAATATCCAATAACATGGTCTTTATATGATTCAGCAGGTTGTTTAGAAAATTTATATCGTTCTCGCTATTTACCATGGGATACAATTTTTGTAGGATTAGATTTTCATAATCCAGATCCTTGGGCAACAGTAACAGATACATTAATTGCATGTAGATTTGAAGAAAGTCCTTGGTTAAAGAAAGATAATCAATGGGTGAGATTTGCTGATGACCCAGTTTATAAAATATTCCAGAAAGCATTTATAGAATTTCTTCCTATACTTAAAGTTGTAAGAGCAGATATTTTAAGTTTGCCAGAAGAAATAAGTAATGATAATACAATAAAGCTTTATCCTAATCCAGCAGAAAATACTTTAAATATAGAAAGTCAAGAAATAATAAAAGAAATAGAGTTTTACGATGCCTTAGGGAAGAAAGCATTGGCAATAACACTAAACAAAAAAGAAACCAGAATAGATATAAGTTCACTTGCTAAGGGTAATTATATTGTAAACTTAATTACTGAGAAAGGAAAAATAACTAAGAAATTGGTTGTAAGATAGGATTTGTCTTTACTTATATATAAAATATTATTGAAAATATTGTCGTTGGGAAATAAAATGTCCGTATAGTGCGTTATTATAATATAATTTATTGATAAATAAATTTACTCTTCTATTGTGCTTTTGTGCTCAATGGAAATTAATAGAATTAATAACTTAAAAATTATTGAATATGAAATTTATTAAAGCCTTAATTGGCAATATATCTGATGATAATAAAATTGGTATTGGACTTTTATTGTTTAGAGTTTTTATTAGTGTATTGATGTTAACTCATGGTTTTGCAAAGATAAATAGTTTTGAAACTCTTTCAACTCAATTCCCCGATATATTAGGAATAGGAGGTGAGTGGAATTTGATTTTGCTTATTATGGCAGAGTTTGGATGTTCTATTCTAATTATATTAGGACTCTTAACTCGTCTTTCTTCAATTCCTCTAATATTCTCTATGATAATTGCTGCCTTTGTGGCTCATGCAAATGATCCTTTTGCAGTAAAGGAAATGGCTGTTTTATATCTTGGATTGTTTACTTTTATCCTATATATGGGCGCTGGAAAGTTCTCAATTGATTATTTGATTTCCAAAAAAGCAAAAAGAGATTAAATTTTAAGGAAAAACAAAGCCTTTTTATTTTCTTATTTTGTATCTTTGCCAATTGTAAAGAGTTTTTTTAACAAAATAAATACTTATAAAATGAAAAAGATTTTTCTATTAGTTTTGTGTTCTGTAGTGCTTTTTTCTTGTGCTACTATGAAAGGAAATAAAATGGTTAATGAACGTGATGTTCCAGAACGTTATGTTAATGATCTGAAAAAACAAAGACCTAACATTGAAAAGAGAACATGGGAAATGGTGGATTCTAATTCCTACAATGCCAATTTTGTTGATAATGGCAATCAAATGAGAATTAAATATACAAAAGCAAGTACTGAAACTTGTTGGATTATCCCTTTTGAATATGTTCCTTCTCAAATTACAGAATACATAAATAGTACATATCCTAAATCAAAAATAAGTGAGGTTTCAATTGTAGATTCAAGAAATGTAAAAACTTACAATGCTTCTATTATTACCAAAAAGAAAGAAAGAAAAGTTTTGGAATTTGATATTAATGGAAACTTTAAGTCTGAAAGAATTACTAAATAAGAGAATTTAAGTAAGAGAAATTCTATCCCAGTCTTTAGCAACTGGGAATGAGTTTCTAAAAGAATAAAGAAGATTTCTGTCTATTGTAGAATAGGCAATTTCTTCTTTATTCTGTTTTGTGTCAACAAGTTTTTCACCTTTATAATTTAGTATTGTTGAGCTTCCAAAGTATTCAATATTGAAGAAATCAATGCCAACTCTATTTACTGCAATTACATAAGAAACGTTTTCAATTGCTCTTGCAACATAAAGTGAAGTCCAAGCATGATTTCTTGCTGAGTCCCAAGAAGCACAGAAAATTGCAATATCATAATCATATTCTCCATTATTGTAAGCATTTCTGCACCAAGCAGGGAAACGAATATCGTAGCAAGTAAACAATGCTATCTTCCAACCCTTATAGTTAACTATCTTTTTTTCATCTCCTGGAGTAATTATTCTTGGTTCTTTGCTTAAGCAAAACAAATGTTTTTTGTCGTAATATTCAAACTCTCCATCTGGAAAGACAAAGAAATGCCTATTCACAAATTTATTGTCTTCTTCAATAAGAAGTGTGCCTGCAATAGCTATGCCTTTTTCAATTGCTTTTGTCTTCATCCAATTAAGGCTTTTGCCTTGCATTGTTTCGGCATGCGTTGTGTCAATTTTAAATCCTGTTGTAAACATTTCAGGAAATACTAATAGTTCTGTGTCTTTATCTAAATTTTCAAGAAAGGAATCGTACCTTTTTAAATTTGAGTCTGCTTGGTTGTCAATCGTATTGGCTTGAAATATTGCTATTTTCATGTTTATTAAAAGTTGTTTTCAGGATGCAAAGTTAGGAATATTTAAAATACGTGCCAAATTAACGTGCTTTATCTATTGCAGTTGCAAGGGTAGGCAAGCCTAATGTGAGTTTGAGGGAAGATTTCTTTGATATTTTTTTGTTCTTCTTTATTCATTTGAATGGCTCTAAGGTCTAAATATTTTAATTTATTACTCATTTTACCATATTCACTATCAAAATTCCTAATTCTATTATCCCATAATATTAATGTATCCAAATTTAATACACTTAATTCTTTGGGTAAGGATTCAATGTAGTTGGATGCAAGGTCTAAATAGTGAAGTTTATTTAATTGAGATATTTCTTTAGAAACATCCTTAATTCTATTCCTTTTCAAAATTAGCTTTTCCAAATTCTTAAATTCAAGAATTTCTTTTGGAATTTCTTTGAGCTTTTTCTTCTCTAAATCTAAGATGATAACTTTGTTTGGATAAGAAAGCGCAGAATCCAAATTATTGAAATATCCATTTGTTTGTCCTTGGCAAAAGGGACTAAGGAGAACAAAAAGAATAATAATTAGCTTATTCATTTGTCTTGAAATAGAGTTTAGCCTTTTCAATATCTTCATTGATTTTGGCTTTTAGAGAATCTAAGTCATCAAACTTAATTTCTTCTCTAATAAAATCCTTAAGTCTTAATTTTATTTTCTTTCCATAAACATCTTCATGGAAATCAAAAATGTTTACTTCAACTCTTGGAGTTTTCTCTTCATTGACTATATCTTTATTAATTGTTGGGCGAATACCAATGCTTACAATTCCTTGATATGTTTTCTCATTGAATTCAACTTCTGTAATATAAACTCCAAACAAAGGGAGTAATTTATGACGATCAATTTTTAAGTTTGCTGTTGGATAGCCCAATTTAGTTCCAATCTTATTGCCATGTTCAACTTGACCGCTGATTAAATAATCTTCATTAAGCATTGCATTTGCCAACTTAATATTACCAGCAGCTAAAGCCTTACGTATTTGGGTAGAACTTACTTCAATATTATCATGAAATACACAACTCTTGCTCCTTTTTAAAATAAGTCCTTTTTCTTTTGAGGCAATAACTAATTTGTCAAAATCTTGAGAAGATTTGTTCCCAAAATGATTATCGTATCCTAAAAGTAAATATTGAGGGTTATATTTTTTCAGTAATAGATCAATAAAATCTTCAGCCTTAATTTGAGAGAATTCTTTAGTAAAATGAATTGTTATAATATCATTTATACCTTGAAGGTGGAGTTTGGTAAACCTTTCTTCATTTGTTTGCAAAAGACTAATCTTATCTAAGTTTTTTGGTTTTAAGGCAAGTTGAGGATGATTATCAAAGGTTATGATAATAGGGTTTGTGTTAAGTTCTTTAGCTTTTTCTTTCAAGTCGGAAATCAAGCTTTGATGTCCAATATGAACGCCATCGAACATTCCAATTGTTATAACTGGACGATTTCTTTGCTCAAATTCTTTTTCAAAAGGTATTATATTCAACTCTAAATGTGTTTTTTGTTTCGGCTTGCAAAAATACTAAAAATACTCTGAGGTTATAATTTTAGTTTGTTTTTTTATTGTTTGTCAATCTAAACGTCATTCTTATTAATTAATGTAATAGGTATTTTCGAACAAAAGCTTTCTTTTTTTGTTTTTATTTGATATAAGTCCTCAAAAACTTTATAGAAATTAAAAAAGATAAGGTATAAGTTTAGTAACATGCCACCATACTATTAGTAAGGTGCCACCTTACTTGAGTATCGTGCCACCATAATGATAGTATGGTGCCACCTTACAGAATTTATTCCCTGTTTAAAAAGGTTTTTTCTTGATTTAAGGAGTTTTTTCTCTTATTTAACTATAAAATAATAAGGGTATGGTTTGTAGTAATGTGTTTAATAAATGCTTATTGCTTTAGATTAAAAATGTTTCGTTAGTTTATGGGATTACCTAATTGATTTATAAATTAAAATTTCTATTGATTAATTATGGATAAATTCTTACTAAATTCTCCTCTCTTATTTTATTTTATTCTAATGTTTTATATCTATTAGAAGATTATTGTTTTGGATGATTTTCATACTTTATTTTCTGAAAAGGTTATATTTTTTCAAAGAAATGATGTAAATTCGCAGTTTGAAAAAAGATACATTTGATTTTAATATTTGATTTATGAATGTAGTTAGTAGAGGAAAAATATCTCAAATTATTGGCGCTGTTATAGATGTTAGCTTTGAAGAAGGAGAAAAACTTCCTAATATTTATGATGCTTTAAGAGTTGTAAATCCAAATGGACAACCTATTATATTGGAATGTCAACAAGGTATAGGAGACAATACTGTTAGAACAATTGCAATGGATTCTACTGATGGTTTGCAAAGAGGACTTGATGTTGAAAACTTAGGAGAGCCTATTTCTATGCCAGTTGGTGAAAACATCAATGGTAGATTGTTTAATGTTATTGGAAAAACTATTGATGGAATAGGAGAAGTTAAGACTTCAAAATCTTATCCTATACATAGAGATCCACCAAAATTTGAAGATCTTTCCACTTCACAAGAAGTCCTTTTAACTGGAATAAAAGTAATCGATTTGATTGAACCTTATGCAAAAGGAGGAAAGATTGGTCTTTTCGGAGGTGCAGGAGTAGGCAAAACAGTATTGATTATGGAAATGATTAATAATATTGCTAAAAAATATTCTGGTCAATCTGTTTTTGCAGGAGTTGGAGAAAGAACACGTGAAGGAAATGACTTGCTTAGAGAAATGTTGGAATCAGGTGTTATTCGTTATGGTGAAGATTTTCTGAAAAGTATGGAAGACGGAGGATGGGATATTAGCAAAGTTAGCCAAGAGGATTTGTCAGATTCAAAATGTACTTTGGTGTTCGGACAAATGAACGAACCTCCTGGAGCAAGAGCAAGAGTTGCCCTTTCAGGACTAACTTTGGCAGAATACTATCGTGATGGAGATGAAAAAACAGGAGGAAGAGATATCCTTTTGTTTATAGATAATATATTCCGTTTTACTCAAGCTGGTTCTGAGGTTTCTGCTCTTTTGGGACGTATGCCTTCAGCCGTTGGTTACCAACCAACACTTGCTTCCGAAATGGGAATTATGCAAGAAAGAATTACTTCAACAAAAAGAGGTTCCATTACTTCAGTTCAGGCTGTTTACGTTCCTGCTGATGACTTAACTGACCCAGCTCCAGCAACAACCTTTGCTCACTTAGATGCTCAAACTGTTCTTAGTAGAAAAATATCCGAACTTGGGATTTATCCTGCTGTTGATCCTTTGGATTCTAATTCAAGAATTCTTTCTCCAAATGTTGTTGGGGAGGAACATTACCAAACAGCTCAAAGGGTTAAGAATATTCTTCAAAGATATAAAGAACTTCAAGATATTATTGCAATTTTAGGTATGGAAGAACTTTCTGATGATGATAAATTGGTTGTTTCTCGTGCAAGAAGAGTTCAACGTTTCCTTTCTCAACCTTTCCATGTTGCTGAACAGTTTACCGGTATGAAAGGTGTGTTTGTTAACTTGGAAGATACAATTAAAGGATTCAATATGATTCTTGATGGGGAAGTTGACCAATATCCTGAAGCTGCTTTCTCTATGGTAGGAACAATTGAAGATGCAATAGAAAAGGGCAAGAAGATACTTGCAGAAACTATTCAAGAGTAATTTGCCTATGAAAGTTAAGATAATTTCCCCCGAAAAAGTGGTGTATGAAGGAGAAACCTCTCTAATGCAACTTCCAGGAATTGATGGGTCGTTTGAGATATTGAATAATCATGCTCCAATCATTTCTGTCTTGGGAAAAGGCAATATTAGAGTTGTTACAAAAGAAAAGGAATTATTATTCCCAATAAACAATGGGATTTTGGAATGCTCCAGCAATAACATACAAATTTTAGTTCAATAGTCAATAACTTCTATTTTTACATAGTACCTAATTTAAATCCAATGTTTAAATTAGGTATTTTTTTGTGCCCTATAATTGATTTGATAGTAGTGAATCAGGGATATGCTGATAGTAAATCGGCGATTTGGTAAAAGCAAAACAGTTATAATAGCATGTCTAAAACAGTTATAATGCAACCTCTAAAACAGTTATAATGCATACCCCAAATCAGTAGTAATGAAAATGAAATATCGCCGATATGGTTTTAGCAAATCGGCGATACTAATATAAATTAATGGTGAAAGTTGTGTTTGAGGATGGCTATCAGCTCTTTCTTAGATAAGTTTTTATTTATATATATTAACTGTACCTGTATCTGTAAATACCTTTTTCCTCTTGTCTGCATAACTATACTTAGCCATCCAAACATAGGCTCCTTGAGGAACGAGACTTCCTTTATATGTGCAATCCCAAGCCTTTTCAGGATTGTTTGTTTGGAAAACCATTTCTCCCCAACGGTTAAAGACTTTCAATTCAAACTCAACAGGGTTATCTACATAAACTCTAAATTGAGTGTTGTTAGGGTCGGAGTCATAAACATAAACTGCTGATGGTGCCCACAAATAATGTGTTTTTGCAATCCTTATTATGTTTGAAATTGAATCTTGACAACCTGCTGCATTCTCCACGTAAAGGTTTATATTAAAGGTTTGAGCAGTATCTGAAATATCAAACAAGTGAACAAATATTTCTTCGCTTGAAGTAGCTCCATCACTAACTGTCCAAAGTCTTAAAACGCTTCCATCGGTAATATCGTTCATAATAACCGTTGGGTCTAAATCATCAATTATTGATGGATTGAAAGTCATTTGAGCCTCTGGCAAAGGCGAAACATAAACAAGAACTGTGTCAGAATTTTGACAATTGATGTCATTTGCTCCATGTGCTATATACATTGTAGAAACAATAGGTTCAACAGTTAGATTGGTTGAGGTGTTGTTTTGTACGTTTGCATCCACAGGGAATGTAGTCCAATAATAACTATCAGCACTACCAGTTACATAAATTTGAGCAGACTCTGTTAGACATATATTAACATCACTACTTGCATTAACAGTTGGTTTGTTTAGAGCATAAACAGTAACTTGAGCCTTAGTTTCGCAATTTGCTGGTTGAAGTTTTACGCTAACTTCGTATGTTGTTTCAGGATTTGTTGGATTAACAACTATCGATTCAGTAGTCTCTCCTGTATTCCATTCATAAGTACAGTTAGCTAATGATGAATTGGCTGTTAAAGAAGTCTGAGTTCCCAAACATATTCTTGTTGTACCGCTTATACTAACATTTGGAGCTTGATCTACAGTAATGTATAATGAGTCTTTTGCAAAACAAGAGTGATTGTCAGTTAAAGTATATGATATAAAACCAGAAGATTGAGGAGTAAATATTAATGTATCAAGAGAAGAAATTGGATTATTAGCAAAGCTCCATTGCGAACTGCCTATTGCTTCATTTGTCAAATTCATTAAAGTAACAGTATCATTTTGGCAAATAGTAATTGGATTTCCAATTTCTACATTAAATAATATAGGTTGAACATTAAAAGAATCCACTCTTGTACAAATTCTATTTCCAAATTCATCATTATTATCAACTTCAAAAATATATGTAGTATTTACAGTAGGAGTTACAATAAAAGAATTTGGATTAATATTATCTTGTAAGAAAGGAGAAACTAATCTATAAGTACTACCACCGCTAAGTTGAATATTAACATTAGAACCTAAGCAAATGGTATCATATTTTTCAGTATTATCGTTATGAGTAATTGTAAATGTAGGTAAATCTATTGGTTTAACCAAAACTGAATCTATATAAGTAAGAGGAGTTCCATCTAATCTATATATAGTAGTCTCCATAAAATACCATTGAGCTCCTTCTGCAGAACTTGGATTTGCTATTGCTTCAAAGTTATCGTTAGCTCCAACGGGAACTCTTGCTCCTCCAGAAGCAGGTTTTCTATACCATTCTGTAGCTGCTTCCAAATTCCCAACTGGACGAATCCTCCATGCTTCATTTGTTGCAGTCCATTGAGTAGAATTATATACTGTACCTGCTGCATTTGTAATTACTGTAGCTTGTGTTCCAGTTTGGTTTTGTATTCCTAAAGTAGCGTTGCCACTATTAGTTGAAGTGCAACAAGTTTTACTTGGAAGATAGAATTCTATTGTATTTGTAGTTTCATAAAGTACAAGCATACTTGTTGCATGTACAGAAGTATTACCATATAATGGGACATCATAAAAACTTATTATTAATTTTCTACATGGATATACTCCTTCAATATAGAAATATAGTTTTCCCCAATTATTATTTGCATTAAAATAAATATCATGATAAGGTCCAAAAATACAATTAACAAATTCACTATTTGTTGAAGGAAGATTTATCCCTGAAGAATAAGAACAATAACTTCTAGGATTATTAAAACCACTTCCAGATGCTACAGCGGTATTCCAAGAAAGAACGCCATTAGATCCAATAACGCAACGGTCTAAATTATTTTGTCCATAAAAAGAAAAAATAAAATCTGGGGCAGAAGCAGGTTGTCCAAAATCTAAAGTCATCAATTCTCCCCATATATCATCCTCAGGAAGGATATAGTCAATTTTATTAGGAAACTCAGCAAGATTAAATGAACAAGGAGGAGTAAAAGGTATTGCTTCGTATGTGTAGGAGTTTGATGCTCCAGGAGCAAATACTTTTGGAGCTAAAATGTCACAAAAGGCATGTCACAAGTTAATTGAATTGTATCCCCAGAACAATCTACATTGTTGGTAATATCTCTAACAGTAGAATTAGGACAAGATTGGCTAAAGGAATTTGTCCCAAATATAATTGTCGTAATAACTACTAATAACGTCTTTTTCATATAATTTCCTATTTTAACTGCAAAATTACTAATTTTCTTTCTCTTTTAACACCATAAAAACCTATTATGTTTACAATATAATGTAAATATTTACTCATTTATTTTGAATAATCTATTCTTATTCTATGAATATAAAGTGTTTAGATATTGAAATGCTTTATTGAATGATTAATTAGTAGCACAAATTACAGAATAATCGCCGATAATTAATATTAAGCGGGCGTCTTTTTTAATTTATTCGGTATCTTTATAACATTAAGTCCCGACTTTTCTGAAAAAGATCCCGATTAATTTCTCACAAATTTGAGTTTTTAGACTAAAATCAAAGAATAACTGTTCGAAAACAATTCAAAGATTCTCAAAAAAGAGAGATAAAAGGCAAAATAGTAGAAAAAGGTATAAAAAAAGTGCAAAAAAAATTACTACTATAAAACTTTCTTTACAAGGTTTTTGGGGGGTAATAGATAAAAAAAAGCAAAAAAAAGATTGCGGAATATTTGGTAGTAATAAAAAAGTTTGTACTTTTGCACTCCCAATCGAGACAAACACAACGGTAACGAAGCGCAGGGATAGAGGAGAATAGTTTGCCAAGAAAGGGGAATAGAGTTCATTGACATTAAGGAAACCAAAGAAGTTAGCGAAGAGCGTAGGGATTCAGTGATGATGAAATACGTAGAGTTTAGGGAAACAAAAAAATTATACAATGAAGAGTTTGATCCTGGCTCAGGATGAACGCTAGCGGCAGGCTTAACACATGCAAGTCGAGGGGCAGCATGATAAGTAGTAATACTTATTGATGGCGACCGGCGGATGGGTGCGTAACGCGTATGCAACCTACCTTATACAGGGGGATAACCTTTCGAAAGGGAGACTAACACCCCATGGTATTACAAATAGGCATCTTTTTGTGATTAAATATTTATAGGTATAAGATGGGCATGCGTATGATTAGCTAGTTGGTAAGGTAACGGCTTACCAAGGCGACGATCATTAGGGGTTCTGAGAGGAAGGTCCCCCACACTGGTACTGAGACACGGACCAGACTCCTACGGGAGGCAGCAGTGA
>ENA-UOOE01003263-UOOE01003263.1-fermentation-metagenome-genome-assembly--contig:-NODE-3263-length-10465-cov-4.624496_pt1 | contig 10465 bp, 11 predicted proteins | sample MGYA00245776_ERZ724021 | MGnify/ENA primary metagenome ERZ724021 (study PRJEB28704, sample SAMN03018321) | fermentation metagenome | biome: anthropogenic terrestrial biome; feature: soil; material...
ATCAATAATTATCAAATTTGTTTATGGTGAAAAATGGTTAATCAACATGTGTGATAATACATAATATTTTACTTTTTAATATCTCACTTACTCAACCACTTAGGAAACTTAGGAAGTATTTTATTCATACTTCTAATTGCAATTTCTAAATCTTTTAGGTCTTCTTCATTTAATGAATTTATTATATCTTTCAATCTTCTCGCAAAAGCTTTACTTTCTAATTTAATATATTCATCAGCTTCTTTTGTAGCAGATATTTTAATTATACGTCTATCATCTTTATCGTAACTACGCTCAGCAAAGTTAATCTTAACAAGTTTGGCAATAATTTTAGTCATTTGCTGCTTAGATAAATTCATCCTTTCAGCTAATTCTTTCATTGTTAAGCTTCCATAAGATTGAAGTACGCATAGTGTATTAAACTGAAGAGCACTTAATTTTTCTTTAAAACAATCTTCAAAGGGCTTACTTAATTTTTCATGAACGAGGATTAAGTAATTAACCATATTTTGTACATAATCATTCTCAATATTACTATCAATCATATATTCTCTCCTCATTATTATAACTTCATTTCATTATATAAACAATCTAAAAATGCTTAAATTAATAAGTCTTATTTATATTTTATTTCTTCTATTTGAAGCAAAATAAGAGCACTAATCTTCAAACTTAAATAATTCTTCAACCGTGGTATGGAATATTTTTGCAATATTCATTCCCAGTTTAAGTGACAGATTGTATCTTCCATTTTCCAGATGAACTATCGTCTCCCGTCTCACTTCAACTAATTCAGCCAGTTCACTTTGCTTCATTCCACTATTTTCTATATTATATCATATAGGGTATTAGTAGTACATTTACATGGCAGCCTTAAAAATATTCATTATATCCACAAAAGTTCCTCTTCTTGGATTTGTAATAGAACTAATATCTTTTTCAGCATTTTTCGAAAGTAACTCTAAATCATTTTCATCAACTCCAATGGAACTGAGATGAATTGGAAGTCCAATATCCTTACAAAGACTTTGAATACAATACTTAATTTTATTGATAGCATCTTGTTTATCAGTTGCTTTCATCCCCATAGCTTCACTGATTTTAAGAATTCTTTCCTCTGATATTGATACCGAATTAAACTCTAATACGTGGGGCAGTAGAGCCGCATTACAAGCTCCATGCATTTCCTCATAAAGTGCACCTATTTGATGAGACATGGAATGAACATATCCTAGTCCTGCATTGTTAAGAACCATTCCACCCATAACACCGGCAAACATCATCTTTTCTCTGGCTTCCATGTCATTTCCATTTTTATATGCTCTTCTTAGGTACCCAAAGACCAACTTTACAGCATCAATTGCCAGGCTATCCGTAACAGGGTGAAGCCTCTGTAGCAACAAAGCCCTCTATTGAATGAGTTAAAACATCAATACCAGAATTAGCAGTTATCTTTGGAGGCATGGTTGTCATAAATCTAGGATCATTTACAGATATTATAGGCATCATTTTTGGATCTGCAATAACCATTTTTACTCTTCTACTATCATCTCTCATAATTGTAACGTTAGTTACTTCAGATCCTGAACCAGAAGTAGTATTTATTGAGATAACTGGCAAACTAGGTTTTGTCATTTTTTTATATCCTTCATAATCTTCTATAGATCCACCATTAGTTGCTGCAATAGCTATACCTTTTGCACAATCATGGTTAGTTCCACCTCCAATAGATATAATAAAGTGATAGTCCCTTCTCAACATGCTTAGTCCTTTTTTAAAGTATGTAAGAGCATCTTCTACAAATGAAATTGTACAATCTGGATGTAAGATTCCATCAAATATATCATAAGAAATAAATAAGTCTTTTAATATTTTCTCAACTGTTTCGACATGACCAAGATTTATTATATTTTTATCCGTAACAATTAGAGCTTTACTTAATTTATATGGAAGTAGTTCTGTATATAAATTCTTAATGGCTCCCACGCCAATAAGATTTATTGCAGGCAAACGAAAATCATGAATATTCTCCAATATAATCCCTCCAAATCTCAAATATATATTAATTTTATCTTTTCTGTTTGGCAGGCTGGTTATTCATAAAATATGAGTTATATGCCTGAGAAAAAAGTACAATGCTACACAACATAGACCGAAACATTTTTTGCAGTCAATCCTCAATTCTTTTGTGCATATATTATATTCATCATTTTATCCTTATCTAATGAGTAAAAATTTTACTCTACACCATTATCTTAATAATTAGTTTTACATAGTATGCAATCTGTTCAGTATACCATTTTATTTGTATCCTTCAATATTTTTCATTTAATCAATAAGTGTATTTTTTATGTTTGCTTGAATACATATCCATGAACGTTTTGAAAACATAATTAAAGTATGATTTTTTAGATTGTTTCTTTATTATTTCAGTCATGTTATGTCCTATGAAATCTGTAAGTACCAATACTAAATCCATATTTTTAGGAATTTCTATTTTCTTATCCCCTCTTTTTCCACCTGTAATGTGATTAACTTTATTAATTCCGCATTTATCTAACTTATCTTTAATATTGTCAAGCCTGTCTCCTCCCACAATTAAAATATTCATAAAAATCTCTCCTTATAATATAAATTCACTGGTACTTAATTTTGTTAAGATCAGTATATTCTTAGGCATTATTAAACTTTTAACATACCACAAAGTAATAATTTGTGAATTTTTATAATTTTTCTTTAAACAGTAGTAAACTTAATTCTAAATACAAGAAAAAAGCTACATTCCTTACATATAAGAAAAATAGCTTCTATTAGCGAATAGCAACTTATTTAATAAGACTTCTACTTTTCTTATCTTTCAGAGCATTACAGTACACTCTGCAGGAATTGACACCGATGCATATAAAAAATGTCGGTTGTCGGGTTTCATAGGGCCAGTCCCTCCACCGCTCTTGATAAGATTTAATTTGATTTTATATCACATGCTATACTAAAATCTCATTTTTGTCAATAATTTATTTTAGCCCAATATATAAACCTATTTATAGCTTACTACCTCAACACCTTCATTTTTAACTATTTTGCATAATTCCATTAAATATTCCTGTGATGGGGTCTTGAACTCTTCTGATGGTTTTTCTAGGCCAAGAGCCTCATATTTACTATTGCCAAATGAGTGATATGGTAATAGCTCTAACTTTGGCTTATTTATATTATCCTTAACAAATCTAGCAGTTTTTCTAATGTTATCCATATCGGAATTCACCCCATCAATCACCGGTATACGAACTATCACAGGTACTTTCAACTCTTTAAGTCTTGATATGTTCTCCAATATCCTTTCGTTGCCAACTCCTGTATAAAATCTATGCTTATCATCATTCATATGTTTTATGTCTATAAATATTAAATTTAATTTTTCCAATATATCTTTCACGTTATCAAACTGAAAGTAGCCAGAAGTTTCAATAGCTAAATCTACAGCTTTATCATAAAGTTTATTTACAAGCTCTCTCAGTATATCAGCCTGAAGGGTTGCTTCTCCTCCAGAAAAAGTAACACCTCCACCTGAATATCTGTAGAATATACTTTGTTTTTCTACTATTTTTAATATTTGTTCACTATTATAATGATAAATTAAATTTTTCCTACTATTGGTTGGGCATGCCTCTACACAAAATCCACAGGATTTGCATTTTTTTCGTTCGAGAATTTGGTTTAAATTTATATCTACTCCATGGGGACATACTTCAACACATCTTCCACATCCTATACATGTCCTTTGGTAGTAGGCAATCTTGTTAGAATTTGTACAACTTTCCGGATTGGAACACCATTGACATTTAAGTGGACAACCAACAAAAAAAATAATTGTTCTAATTCCATTTCCATCGTTAACAGAAAAATTTTGCGGTTCCATAAAATATCCACCTATGCTATTCATGTAAATCCCTCCCTATCTAAAATCAAGTAATTCTTAGGTTCAGGTGGAATTTGCACATGAGGAATGCTTTTCCATCCAAACCTTATTAACAGTATTTTTAGTGTCTTTAGCACTTAGAATACGTTATCCTTTAGGGGAAGAACTTATCCAGAGGCCTAGCAGTACTTATCCTCCACTTGAAGAAGGTGGGTGCTAATTACATCCTTCGGATAAAGACACAACCTAATTAATCTATGTCTTTATTTCAATTCTAATAATTTTCATGAGCTGTTCTTGCAATTAACAAATTGCGTACTATATCCTGCAACCCTAACTAACAAATCTTTGTAGTCTTCAGGATTATTTTGAGCTTTACGCAGTGTTTCAGTAGATATTGTATTAAACTGAACATGGAATGCCCCTAGAGAAAAGAAAGATTGAATCATTGCTCCCAAGTTGCTCTGTCCCCTTTTAGTATTTACTAAATCCTCATTTAATCTCAAGTTTAACAGTGTTCCACCAGAATGTACATCCTGATTAATTTTTGCTGCTGAACGCATGGCTGCCAGTGGCGTAGAGGTGTCAGACCCTGCAAAGGGAGATACACCTTCAGACAATGGTTCTTTAGCTTTTCTGCCACATGGGGTTGCACCAACAACTTTTCCTGTAGGCAAATAATTAGAAATCCCCATAAAGGCAGTGATAAAATTATTGCCATTTATGTCTTTATATTTGTGTCCTTCTTTATAATAATGATTTGCCATTTTAATGGCAATATCATCAACATAGTCAATATCATTACCATACTTTGGTACTGCAATAGCTAATTGTCTCAAATTTTCGCAACCTTCCCAGTTTGCATCAAGTACCTTTATTAAAGTTTCCATTGTGATAACTTTATCTTCAAAAACAAGTTTTTTGATTACGGCAAGAGAATTGGAGGTAACTGCAAGGCCTATTCCAGTAAGCACAGGTCCTATATTATATTTTGCTCCAGCATCAACTAAATCCTTGCCTTTTATCATACACTCTTCTATACAGGAGGATAAAAATGGTCTTGGGACCATTTCCTTGTGAAGTTTTTGTGCTAATAAAGTAGCTATAATTGAATGTTCAATTAAATTATCAAATTGTTTGTAAAATGCTTTTTCGACTTCCTCATAAGACTCAAAATTCATTGGATTTTTTTCGTCTAAACCTATTTTCTCACCAATGATCCTGCTTTTACCTCTATTTAATGCAAACTCCAAAGCTGCAGTAAAATTGATATTTACCGCTGAAGTCCATTCACCAGTTTTACGAAAATGTGGTACTACACAACCACAGTTGTTCCAATCTCTAGCATCTTCTGGTGCATAGCCTGCATTTATAAGCATTTGATAACCTGCAGCATCATTATGAATTGCAGGAAATCCAGTACCTTTACTTACTAAATAAGTAACTGCATCCAAAAAGCTTCCCGGACAATCCTGATGAATTCTAACACTTAGACCCGGTTGGTGAGTTTTCACTCTTTCGGTGGCTTTCAAACACATATATGAAAGATCATTTATAGCATCTTTTCCCTCTCTTGTTTTACCGCCAACTGTAAGATTTTGAAATTGATTATATCCTGCAAAGAATTCAGCAGTATTTGCAGAAATTGTCCAAACCCATTCAGATAACTTTATCCAGAGTAATTCAATAAGCTCTTGTATTTGATCCTTTGTCATAATTTTTTTATCCATATCAGATTTATAATATGGATACATAAACTGGTCGAATCTCCCTATGTTAAGTGCCAGTGGATTTTCAGATATTATTCCACCAACTTGTGTAAACCAGACAAATTGAATAGCTTCATAAAAAGTACTAGGGGCTTTCTCAGGTATCCTGCTGCATATTTCAGCAATTTTTAAAAGTTCTTCTTTTCTCACACTATCATTTTCTACATCGGCCATCTCTCTAGCTTTTTCAGCATATCTATTTGCAAGTGTGATAATTCCCCGGGAGGTAATTATTATGGAATTATAAAAATCTTTCTTTTTCATATTTTCCGCTGAAGTAAGAGAAAGCCTTGCAATATTTTCTTTTGCCTCTTTGATAATGCCTCCAAAACCTTTTTTAAATAGAACATCTTGATAATCTGGTGTTATTTCGCCAACTGCCTGTCTCCATTTTGAATCGTTATCAACAAAGCCGGTATCTACTACAACTTTTGCAGTTTCTCTAGGTAATTGTGCTAGAAATGCTTCTTCTAAAGATTTTCCTTTCCAATACGGAAATATATTTTTTCTTACAAATGCCCTTTGTTCATCCGTCATAACATATGGATCCTGCACCCTTTTGCCAAAATTATCCATTTCCCTATCTACCCAGCTCCAGGAGAATTCTGGAGTTAAGATACCGCATTTTCTGAATTCTCCAATGGCGCCAACAATAAGTTCTCCATTAAAAATAGTAACATCAATTTGCTGACAAGTGTCTCTAAATGCTTTGGCTCTTCTTATAGGAATTGATTCACCTTCTGTTTTTTTGTGCGACTCTGTCCAAATTCTTGCCCTTTGGTATGAAATTGCCGGTTTTGCATTTATATAATTCTGTCTTAGAGTTTCAATTCTCTCTGTAATCATATTTTTTATCTCCTTTCATTTTACATTTATTTTATCACATATTTTATACGTTATAACATACAGAATTTCTAAAATAAATCCAGAATACATTTTTAATAATACTCCAGGTTTATTTCAATATTTAACTATATTTTGAAATACAGCTTCAATATCATATGGGTTACTATAGGTATGATTTCTGTTGGCCTTAAACTTTAATGCTGAAGGAGCAGTAAGTTCAAAAGTTTGATCTTCTACAGTTATCACTACAGTGCCTTTTGTCACTACAACATATTCTTCCGCTGAATTTTGATGCGGTGTAGAAATATGTTCAGCACCAGGAAGCAGTTTAATATAAAAATATTCAAATCCTGATATTGGATTAAAAGGGAATACATCATATAATATCATTTTCCCATCTGATTCATATACAGGTTTTATACTATCTATTGATATTGATTGAAAATTATTGGCTTCGCTTCCTAGTATTTCAGAAAATGAAATTTTGAGCCCTGTAGAAATCTTCCATAATATTGATATTGTAGGATTTGATTCGCCTCTTTCAATTTGACCAAGCATTGCCTTACTCACTTCAGTAAGTTTAGATGCTTCCTCCAAAGTCAATCCCCTTTCAAATCTCACCCTTTTTAAAACAGAGCCTATATTAGATGTTGGATCAGTCAATTTACATCAGCCTTTCTTAAGATTGTCATTTTAAAATATCACTTAAATAATTACCTGTCAATATTAATAAAAAAATCAGCAACACTTATCCTATGTATTATAAGGCTAAATTCCAAGTGTGAAAGTAAAAGTAGTACTCTCATTCTCTACACTTTCAGCATGAATCTTGCCACCCAAACTATCTACAATAGCCTTTGCAATAGACAATCCCAATCCATAACTACCACCTTCGTGAGTTCTGGACGGGTCCACTCTATAAAACCTGTCAAATAACTTGGGAAGATCTTGTTTGGATATTCCCTTTCCACTGTTTTTAATGGAAAATACAATATAACGTTTTGTTTTTTCAACGATATGTCAATATATCCTTTTTCATTTGTATATTTTATGGCATTATCAAGCAAAATCATGACAACTTGTTTAATTTGTTCCGGATCACCTTTTACCATTATGTCCTGTTCTACTTTATGAGAAAGCTTAATACCTTTTTCAAAAGCAATAGCTTCCATTGACAGCACTACATTGTTTACAATACTGCTTATATTTATGGATGAGTAAATCTTGCGTATACTTGCATTCTCAGTTTTAGCCAAATACAGAAGATCATTTATCAGTTTTGTCATTCTGCAAATTTCAGTTTTTATATAATTAAGCCATTTTTTCTGATTTTTGATTGTTTCTTCTTCATTTGCAAGGAGTGCATCTGAATTTGCATTTATAATGGCAAGGGGAGTTTTAAGCTCGTGAGAAGCATCGGCCACAAGCTGCTTTTGCTTTTTCCATGCTTCTGCAATAGGTTTAATGGCACGATTAGCAAAATAAAGACTAATGATGAATATAACAATGAGCATAATAAGACCTACAAGGATGAAAGTGGCTAGCAGTTCTCCTAGTGTCTTATGTGTATCCGTAACATCCAAAAATTTAATATCATATCCCTTATCTGTGGTATTTACTGATTGCTGACCATTTTGAAAAATTATATGATTTTCAACAATAGGAGATAAGGTATACTCCCACAGCTTACCATCAAGGTTTATTGTGGAATCGTTTTTTTTATTATTCCAGGCAAGTCCAGCTGCTTTGTGATAGTTTTCATCAGACATATCAATATAAGAATTCAATATCTAATACCTTTCCATCTGAATCTACTCTTATAGAGAAAGAAAGAGAATAATCGGAAGAAATATTGCGAATTACATGCAATCCAGCAGAAACACTGCCATTGGTTTTTGGTGGATTATTACTGCCTTCAAGCTTGATAACAGGTAATGAAAGCAGCTTATTCTGATTCTCCATTTGCATATTGTTATAAGTTATTGTATAAATAACAGCAAACGCCGTAATCATCATCACTGAAATAATTGACATATTGAGAATTAGAAACTTATTGCGCAGCCTTTTAAACATATTATTTGCCATCCTTTTCCATACCTATAACATATCCTGCTCCACGTACCGTTTGGATAAAAACATTGGACTTAATATTTCTTAACTTTTTTCGTAAAAAAGATACATAAACTTCTACATTATTATATTCTACGTCAGTTTCGTAACCCCAGAGCTTTTCAACAATGACATTCTTTGAAATTATAATACCTTTTCCTTTGATTAGCAGTTCTAACAATCGACATTCTTTTAAAGTCAATTTAAATTCCTGCTTCCTACAGCTTAGTCTCAAATTAAGAGGGTCTAATTCCATATCTCCATATTTTAAAATGCCCTCATTTACCAATTCACTTTTCCTACGCCCTAAAGCCCGCAAACGAGCTAATAATTCTTCCGCCTCAAAGGGTTTTGACAAATAATCGTCCGCACCGCTATCTAATCCTCTTACTTTATCCTCTGTTTCCCCTTTTGCTGTTAATAAAATTACAGGGGTTTCAATACCATTTCGACGTAATTCTTTAAGTAAGCTTATGCCGTTCATTTTAGGAAGCATGATATCTAGAATTATTATATCATAAATGCCTGAAAGCCCACAGTCCAATCCACTTTCGCCATCATACTCCAAATCAACACTATAGTGATTTCTTTTAAGAATTTGAGCCACTGCTTCTGCCATATACTTTTCATCTTCCACCATTAAAATTCTCATTTTCATATCTCCTCATCCATAAGTTTAAGCTACTAAAAACAGGATGCATTCAAAACAAGGAGCTGCTGTGAAGCTCCTTATTTTGAATTGCTTTATAATGGTCTTTTTATCCAGGTAACTCTGTAATCTCACACCGACTGGTTTTCATAACTATTAATTAGCATCAGCTGCACTTTGCGTTTTTACCATTTTGATTTTTTTACCGTCTTCACTTACAGTTACACCTTTAGGAACCTCTTTGTTCCAAGTTTTACCACCATCCGTAGAGTAGCTTCTAACACCGTTTTCCACTTTTACTGCTAATCCACCTTTAACAGTACCTTCAGGTGAAAGACCTTTTAGAACGCCGCCTGTGCTGTCTTCATTAATGGTTACACCCTCAGGAGCTTTTCCACTCCATGTCTTACCACCATCTGTAGAATAGCTTTTAACACCATTTACCACTTTACCAAGCAGAGAATTTGTAGAGTTTGATGCTAATACCGTTCCTGTTCCTATTGTAGCAGCAAATGCCCCACAAAGGAGAGCAGCACCCATTTTCTTTTTTGTTGTATTCAAAATTAATGATAACCTACTTTTCATATTTTTAATACCTCCAGAATAACTTTTCTCGTAAGCAGCTGCCTTACAGTTTTCATTATAATGGCCGTACCTTGAATGAATCTTAAAAAGAAAAACTTTTAGAATTTTATCCGAAGGCTAGAATTAGCTAACACCCACATCTTCTTCAAGTGGGGGATAAGCACTGCTACGCCCCTGGATAAGTTCTTCCCCTAAAGGATAACGTATTCTAAGTGCTAAAGACACTAAGAATACTGTTAATAAGGTTCAACTGGAGAAAAGTAATCCTTATAGGCAAACTCCACCTGAACCTAAGAATCACTTGATTATCTAACTTTTTAAATTCGAACCATCAACCATTTTCTTTATATTCAAGCAAATCTCCTAACTGACAATTAAATTCTCTACAGATTGCTTATTACAATATATTTTATATTAATTTAAATCTGTCATTTTTATTTAAAATAGTGTAAAGTATTCATATGACATTAAAAATTTGACATATAATTAAAATTTTATATTTTTACTTTAAAATTAATTATACAAGATAGGTGGATGATAACTTGAAAGAAATTCAGGTGTTTTTGAACATGACAAAAAGACCTATTA
>ENA-UOOE01003264-UOOE01003264.1-fermentation-metagenome-genome-assembly--contig:-NODE-3264-length-10464-cov-4.999712_pt1 | contig 10464 bp, 7 predicted proteins | sample MGYA00245776_ERZ724021 | MGnify/ENA primary metagenome ERZ724021 (study PRJEB28704, sample SAMN03018321) | fermentation metagenome | biome: anthropogenic terrestrial biome; feature: soil; material...
GGACTTGAGCGTGGGCGATCTTCTGGCAGAGTTTTATGTGAACCGGGAGGAAGGTTTGCAGGAAGCGGTGGAGAATTTCCGGAAAGCGATCCGGATTGGTACGGACAAACCAACGCCCAGGCCCTTGGCTCTGGGGTCGGTTACGGCATCCGGCGTGGATCATACGCCTGTTTATGCAGAATGAGATATGCACCGCATGGGAATGGAGAGTTCATATTCCAGTCAGAATAATATTGACATCCGCATGGACGGAAACTCCCGCTTCCGGGTAGATGGAATTCCACTCCGAGCCCATTCGCTCCCAGTAACCTGGTTCCTCGGCCTGCAGGATGCGGTCAAACTGGAAAACGTCCGCTTTGAATTTCTCCTGCATGGACTCAATGGTTTCCGTGCAGAGATCCTGAATTTCCTTTTCGTATTCTGCTTCCAGGCTTTTGAGAAAGGGTAGTTTTTCGTGGGTGTGCAGATTGATGTCTTCCGAGTAATCCCCTTCCACCTTGATGTCAATGCGAAAGCTTACCTGATCCCCGTTTACAATGGGAGTGACTTTCGCTTTTTCATTGGTGATTTCCAAAGCAACCCGCCCTTCTTCTCCGCCTGGTGCATCAACAAGGATCACGCCGCCTGTATAGGTGTTTCGTATCATGTTGATGGCTTCCACTTCTATTTCGGTTGCCCATCCCACCATCTTTCCATTATGGAAGACCGCCCCGCCGCTTGTCTTGATCTCATCTTTCGTGGAAAGGGCCTTTGCCAGGATGAAATCATGGCCGTCATGCAGCGCGCATATTACATCCCCCATATTGGTATGGTAGACCATGCGGGAGTTTCGATTGGAATTTTCAAAGATTCCGGACAGATAAACAGAAGAATATTTGTCAATCCTGGGGGCCACATCCAAAATACTTTTGGCTTCTCCCGGGCAGATCAGCACTTTGACTCCCCGTCTCATTTCCGGTTCCCGCATAAACATATCCAAAATATTGATCAGCCCTTTTCTGGCCACCTCTTCCGAAAGGAGGAGCACCTGAAGGTGCTCATAATAGAGGGAAAGACCGGTGCGGGATGCCATTTCACGATTCATGCTGAAAAAGGAATTGCCGATTTGCGTAATTTCCCAGGATTGTGAATCCTCAGAGGATTGATTGCCAAACCCTTCCAACATATCTGCATTTGCAAGTATGGGCAGCTGTATGGTCATGGCATAGGCCGGGTCCCCCGTGTGGAGCTGCATTTTCTCCAGCTTTTCCTCTTCTTTGGGAGAAGCCTGATTCGGGCCGGCGGATTCCGATGATTGGGGATCAGGGGGATAGGAATCGATGGCCAGTCCCAGTACATAGCCTCTGGTATCGATGTCCTTCTGATCCCAGCACCCCGTAAGCAGCAGGGTCCCAATCAGAAAAAGCAGCAGGAGGGAATGCTTCAGGGAATGTCTCATGTTCTTGCCTCCCTTCGTTTCTTTATGTAAGCCACAGCCGTGATGCAGGGAAAGATCAGCAGTCCGAATATAGGGTTTCCTTTTTTCATTTTGGAAAAAAACAATAGAACCTGTGTTCCGCTTCGGATGAAGAGTGCGATTCCAATCAGCAGCAGGGCAATTCCCCAAATTACGTAATTCTGGTATTTGGGTTTTACATGCAGCCATTCTGATATATTCCTTGTGGTCCGGAAGAGAACCAGAACAACCGATACGAAGACGATATTGATCCACAATATAGCGGCAAAGGACTCCGCTCTCTCCAGAAAAGTGCCTGGGATTTCAATGGATTTCGCCAGGGTCAGGGTAGGATAAATCAGATAACCAATGTCCATTGGCCCAAATACCATAATGGTAACGACTGTCAAAGCAACATACAGAAAAATAGGGATTCCCAGTCCGGCCAGATACCATTTGAAAGTTCCCTTTGTTTTTTGAGTGTAGCAATAGAAATAGGCTATGGTGCTGAATCCGGTAAACTGCTGATATCCTGTCAGGATTCCCTTCATCACATTCCCTGTGTTTTTGTAGAGAACGGGCTTTAAGTTGCCGAGGTGAATCTGGTTCATGGGCATCAGGAGAATGCCCAGTATTGTGATGGCACAAAGCGGAAAGATAATATCCATAATTCCGCTGATTGCGAAAATGCCTTTTGAGGCTGCATATCCAGCCGTCAGGAGGATCAGAACGACGATGGGGAGCATCGGCGTTGCGCTCAGCAGGAACATTTTCAGTGCCTGGGCAAAAATTCTCAGGGACATGCCAAGATACAGCAGGTCATACACAATAAAGGGAAGCAGGATCATTCTGCCGAAGAAGCCCCCGAATACATGCAGTATAATCTGAGGCAAATCCATATCCGGATACAGATGTGCCAGATAGTAACAGACACTGCCCAATAGTATGGCGGCCATGCCTCCCAGTATCAGGGATATCCAGGCATCCTGTCTGGCGACGGCAACCATGTCCCGCTGGACGATCAGAATATCGATTCCCAGGATTCCACACGCGGTCAGCGTCATAACCTGAGGGGAAATCAGTTTTTCTTTTTTCATGAATGCTCTTTCTCCTTCTTCCGGGAACGGCTCCTTTCGGTATCTTCCGGATTCAGGAATTCGGGACGCTTTGTCAGATCCCTGAGCGGTGCACGGATCACCGTATCCTTCCAGTCCTGGAAATGATAGGGTGTAATGGGACTCAGGTACCGGATGCCGAAGTTTTTCACGGAAGAGAGATACGTCAGCAGCAGAAGCATTCCTATGGCGATCCCGAAACTGCCCAAAGTTGTAGCAAATATCATAAAGGGCACCCGGAGGATCCGGGAGGCCAGGCCGAGGCTGTAATCCGGGATGGCAAAGGAGGTTACCGCAGTAACGGATATCACAATAACCATGATGGGACTGACGATGCCTGCCTGAACTGCGGACTGACCGATCACCAGGCCTCCTACGATGGAAACGGTCTGACCCACTGCTTTGGGCAGACGTATGCTTGCTTCCTGAAGGAGCTCCAGGACGGCTTCCATTAAGAGTGCCTCAATGAAAGCGGAAAAAGGCACTCCCGCACGGGTGGCGGCGATGGACAGCACCAGCCTTGTGGGCAGCATCCCGGGATTATAAGAGGTAATGGCAATGTATATCGCGGGAAAAAGAGAAGAAAGAAACAATCCGACATATCTGGAAATCCGGATGATCGAGGATACCACCCAGCTTTCGTAATAATCATCCGGGCTTTGCATCAATATGGGCAGGGTGACCGGTACCAGCATGGCATTGGGAGAGCCGTCCGTCAGGACTGCCACTCTTCCTTCACTCAGGGAGAACGCCAGTTTATCCGGCCGTTCGGTGATCTGGACCTGGGGAAAGATGGAGCCGGGCCGGTCTGCCATCAGATTTCCGATCTGAAACGCGGATTGATCCATATCCAGATCTACAGAGGCCAGCCTTTTCCGGAGATCCTCGACGATATCCGGATCGGCGATCCCTTTGATATAGACAATGACCGATTCGGATTTGGAGCGCTTGCCGATTTTATACTCTTCAAGCATCAGGTTCGGATCCCGGATCCGTTTTCGGATCAATCCGAGATTGATTTTCAGGGTCTCCACGAATGCCTCCTGCGGGCCTTTTACCGAAGGTTCCACAATGGGCACGGCAAATGGTTTCCCGTTCAGACCCCTGGTATTTACGATCAGCCCTTTTGTATATCCCTGAATGCACAGGAAGGTATCCCCGGACATAACAGCCAAAACAATTTCATCAAAGGTTTCCGCTTCCTGAACACTGTCGGTGCTGAGCATGGAATCCTTTACAGATTGAAAATTCACTTCCGTACCCGAGTCAATTACCGTTGTCGACTGCAGGACCAGCGGCTTGAGCAGATGGCTCATAATCATTTCCTCATTGACCAGATCCTCGATATAGAGAATGGCAGCCTGAAATTGCGTTCCCCCGATTTGGAACTCCCGTGATTTAATGTCGAAGGTGTTGTTCATGGCGCTCTTCAACCGCGTGATATTATCCTCCACATTTTCTGAGAGTCGGAACGGCTTCAGATGATCCGTATCTCCCTTGATTTCAAATTTCTTATTTTTCTTTCCCAATCGTCGCTTCAGCAGTTTACTCATATTTCTTTCATCCTTTTTTCATACGGCTCCGGCCGTTCTATGATTTTCCCGTTAAAACGATCTATTTTCATTAGTATGGCCCATTTTCATCATAATGATGACGAAAAACCAGAATATAGGCATAAATATGGCATTTTTTTCAGGCCATTGATATAATAAAAGGGAAAGATCATTGTGGGGGCGGACGGATGAGGAGAGGAAGCAGGGAGATCTGGGTCAAAAGGCCGGTATTATGGGGACTGGCTTCCTATATCGCCGGACTTGTTTTTCCGGTTTATTTCCGGGTGGAGCCTTTGTATTGCTGGCTGGGGATGACAGGGGCTGTCCTGCTGGCTGCCCTGGTGTTCCGGAGGAAAGCCGCCTTTCCGCTTCTGCTCAGCCTGCTTTTGTTCTTTGGCTGTCTCCGGGGAGCTCTGTTTTTCGAAACTGAGAATCCACTGGCTCCCTATATTGGAAAGAGAATCACGATACAGGGCACAGTGACCGGAGATCCGCAGATCGAACCGGATCGGGCTGTTTACGTTCTGGATGTTCAGGCGGTGCAGACAGGCAGTACGACCCATTCCGCAAGGGGAAAAGTGCGGGTCGGGCATTATGCGGGATTTTCAGATGCCGGATGGTCCCGCCCGGATCCTTCCTCAGCCGGTTCTCCGGGCCCTTCCGGCGATCCGGGCGAAGGAAGTTTTTCCGGGGCCTTTCAAACGGGAGATGTGCTGCGGGTCACGGGGACCCTGAAAGAGCCCACCGGGCCCAGAAATCCCAAAGGCTTTGACTATAAGGGCTATCTGGCCAGAAGAGGCATTTACAGCATGATGAACGCTTCCGGCCGGAATATTGTTTTTCTCAGAAAAGACGGATCCTTTTCCATCAGCAGCATGCTTGCGCGGTTTCGCTGCCGGGCGGATATTTCGCTGGATCGCTCTGTTGGGGGACAGGAAGGGGCTCTTCTGAAAGCCCTGCTGCTGGGGCAGCGCTGGACCGTTGAGCCGGAGACGGCGGATGCGTTTCAGCGGACCGGTCTGGCTCACGTTCTTTCCATTTCCGGACTGCATATCGGGTATATTGTGATGCTGCTGCACTTCCTTTTTTCCCGGTTTCCCCTTCAAAGGTGGACGCCCCTGATTCTTGAGACGATGATTCTCCTCCTTTACTGCCTGCTGGTGGGAGCTGCTCCATCTGTGGTGCGCGCAGTAGTCATGGCAGTGATTTATTCCGCCGGAAAAGCCATAGGCAGGAAATCAGATACGATCAACAGTGCCGGGGTGGCAGCGTTCCTGATTCTGCTGATCCGGCCAATGGATATTCTGGAAGTCGGCTTTCAGCTGTCTTTCCTGGCAGTCGGTTCCATTGCCCTGTTTTATCGGCCAATCCAGGAAAAGCTGCATTTTCTGCCGTCCAAAGCGTCTTCGTTGATTGCAGTCACCTTATCGGCCCAGCTGGGTACCTTTCCCCTGACGATTTATTGCTTCAACACCCTGACGCCATGGTCGGTCCTGACCAATTTGGTTCTGGTCCCCGCACTGGGGGCGGTTACCACGGGAGGATTTTTGATTCTCCCTGTGGGAATGATTTTTCCGGCAGCAGCAGAAATTGTGGCGGTTCCGCTCCGGGTTCTCTGTCGTCTGGTCCTTGCAGTGACCGGTCTTGCCGCAAAGCTGCCCTTTGCGTCCATACCGGCTGTGTCCCCGTCCATACCGGTGATTCTGGTTTATTATCTGGTGTTGTTGATTCTGTCCAGGGAGAAGCCCGCTTTTATCCGAAAGCCTTATGTGGTGTGTACTGTACTGATTGGCGCTTTGGCGGCGGGTTCCTTTCTCGTTGAAGTCCGGAAGCCAAAGGATCTGGAAGTAACGTTTGTGGATGTGGGGCAGGGAGACTGTACGCTGATTCGGACTCCTGACGGGAAAACCATACTGATGGACGGTGGCGGCAAGGAGGACAGAGACGTGGGAGAGGATACGGTCCTTCCCTTCCTGCTGAAAAACGGTGTTTCCTCGCTGGACCTTGTCATCATGTCCCACTGCCATTATGATCATATCGGAGGATTGCTTCCGGTGCTGGAACAATTGCCGGTGGATGCCTTTATGGAATATCCGCCGGGTCAGGCGGAGCCGGCATACCTGGAACTGAAGGAAACGGTCCGGCGAAAGGGCATTGATGTTCTGACGGCGAAGCGGGGACAGACCTATCGGATTGGCAGGGAAGTAAAGCTCCATATTTTGTATCCGGAGGATCGTGTGGTGAAATCATTGGCCCAGGGCAACGAGAATAATTATTCCCTGGTGATTCTTCTGGAATATCAGGACACGTCGGTTCTTTTTACAGGGGATATGGAGGATCGTGTGGAGTATTATCTGACCGGAAGGATCCGGCAGGAAAAAGTGGATATTCTCAAAGTTCCTCATCATGGCAGCCGGACTTCCAGTACGGAGCCGTTTCTGGATGCCATTTCCCCGAAAGCCGGCGTAATACAGGTTGGAACCAATCTGTTCGGCCATCCGAGTCCCCAGACACTGGACAGGCTGGAACAGAGGGGAGCCCGGGTTTATCGGAACGATGAACAGGGTGCGGTTATGATGTACTACCGGGACAATCAATGGAGGACCCGTACCATGCTGCACAGTCCGTAACGATTTTGGGGGACGAGTCACCAATACCGGATATGTTTTGTATGATAAGTATAGATGTATCTTTGATATTCCATTTGAAAAGCAGGTTTTCAGTAGAACCATTGCAATATTTGTGTTAGAATAGTTTTTGTTGAATAAAATCGAATTTATGAGAATAGAGCAGCAGGGATGAGAATGACAACGGTTTGGAAAGGATGATTCGATAGATGAAAAGATATGAGGATCGGCAATGGAAGGAAAGCATGGGAATCACCCTGGACTTCAATAACATGATGTCCGAGATGATAGGAGAGGAGCAGGGGATTTCCAGAAACAGCATGGAAGCGATGTCCGGTTCCCTTTCGTCTGCCGCCAAAGCCATGGAGCAAAAGCGTGCAGAAGGCAGAATGGATTGGAGGGATCTTCCCTATCATCAGAAGGAAACGGTGGAGGATATCAAGTGCACCGCATCCCGGATCCGGGATCGGTTTGATTCCTTTGTGGTTCTGGGGATCGGCGGTTCTGCCCTGGGCCCCATCGCAGTACAGCGGGCACTGAACCATGCCCATTACAATGAATTGTCCCGGGAGAAGCGGGACGGATATCCCCGGTTTTATGTGGAGGACAATGTGGATCCGGAGAAAATGCAGGCTTTGTTCGATGTGATCGATCTTACGAAAACCGTATTCAATGTCATCACCAAGTCGGGCAGTACATCGGAGACCATGTCCCAGTTCCTGATTATAAAGGACATGCTTCAGCAAAAACTTGGAGATCAATACCGGGAGCATCTGATTGCCACGACAGACCGGGAAAACGGCAATCTGATCCGGATTGCAAAAGAAGAAGGGCTGAAAACCTTTTATATTCCCAGGGGAGTGGGCGGCCGGTTTTCCGAGCTGTCTCCCGTGGGCCTGCTTTCTGCAGCAGTGTGCGGCATTGATATTGAGGAGATGCTGGCCGGCGCGGCTTACATGGATGAGATCTGCAGGGATGAAAATGTCAATGAAAATCCGGCCTACATGGCAGCCACCCTTCAGTATCTTGCCATGAAATCCGGCAAGAATGTTTCCGTCATGATGCCGTATGCGGATTCCCTGAAGTATATTGCGGACTGGTATGCACAGCTTTGGGCAGAAAGTCTGGGGAAACGTGTCAACTCCAGGGGAGAGACGGTTCACGCGGGGCAGACTCCGGTCAAGGCTTTGGGAGTGACCGATCAGCATTCCCAGGTTCAGCTCTATACGGAAGGACCTTTCGACAAGGTGGTTACCTTCCTGAGGGTGGGAAGATACCGTACTACGGTGGAGATTTCCAATGGATTTGAAGAGATTCCCGCGGTATCCTTTCTTGGGGGGCATACCATGAATGAACTGATCCATGCCGAGCAGGCGGCGACGGAATATGCCCTGCTGAAGGCAAAAAGGCTGAATCGGACCATTACCCTGCCGGAGGTGAATGCCTTTACCGTCGGCGAGCTTTTATATTTCCTCGAAGTGGAGACGGCATTTGCCGGAGAGCTTCTGGGCATCAATGCCTTTGATCAGCCGGGAGTGGAGGAAGGAAAGAATGCAACCTACGCTCTGCTGGGCCGTCCGGGGTATGAAGCGAAAAAGGCAGAGCTTGCCGCAAGGCCGGAGAAAAAGCCGGAATATGTATTGAAAGGGAAAGTCCACGAACTGGCCGGTACCATTTGATAAGATGACAGAAAAATAAATGTCCAAGATGGAACGGGAACGTTAAAGCCCTCTTTCCCTGCCATGGCGCAATATGGCATGGAAGAGGGCTTTGCTGTTGAATGATTGATGCTGCATTTTTTCCTGAAAGCATGTAAGATTTTCATCAGAGATGCGTCCTATAGATAGGGTGGTGAAAAGGTGACAGAAATAGAAGAATTGTATCAAAACTATTTTCATGATGTCTATCTTTATCTGCTAAGCCTTACCCATGACAAAATGCTGTCGGAGGACCTGACTTCCGAAACTTTCCTGAAAGCCATTAAAAATATTGATGGCTTTCGGGGAGATTCTGATATCCGGGTATGGCTGTGCCAGATTGGAAAGAACAGTTACTATTCCTGGCTCAGGAAAAACCGGAGGATGGCAAGTCTGGAGGAAGTTCCTGAAAAGGCAGATCCTGCAGACCTGGAGAAAGAAATAGCCGACAAGGAATCCTCCATGAAGGTTCACCGGATCCTTCATCGGCTGGAGGAGCCTTATAAGGAAGTTTTTACTCTGCGATGTTTTGGCGGGCTGAGTTTTCGGGAAATTGCCGCTCTGTTCTGCAAGACGGAAAACTGGGCATGTGTCACCTATCACCGGGCCCGCAAGAAAATCAGGGAAAGAATGGAGGAAGAATATGAATCGGGAATGTAACATCATCCGGGACTTGCTGCCGCTTTATGCGGAAGAAATGGTCAGTGAGGAAAGCCGGGCATTGGTGGAAAATCACCTGAGGGAATGCGAATCCTGCAGAAAGGAACTGCAGGAGATAAAGGAAAGTCAAAGAATTCCGCCGGATACGGACCTGTTACCTTTTCGCCGTGTCAGGAGAAAGCTGCGAATCGGCAGGGCCCGTATTGGTATACTGACAGCGCTCATCACTTTGCTGGTCATCACTTTGGCAGTTGTATACTTAAATGCACCAAACTATCTCCCCTATTCAGAGGAGAGTTTATCCTTCCGGAAGGATGGAACCGGGCGGGTAACCGCTGTATTTGGGGAAGAAGTCACCGGCTATGAGATCAATCGGTCTCCGGATCCGGATTCCGGTGAAATGGTTTACTCCATGATCACATGGAACAGCCTGTGGGATCAATATATCCTTCGGCGCAATGTGAAGGAAGCGGTTCTGAATCCTGATCGGTCCGATGTGAACTCGGTCTATTACTATTCGGCGGATGACTTGGCGGATCGATTGATTTATGGCCGCGATCTTGATCCGGGCGGGGGAATCCATACGCTTCCAAGACTATATCTTGCCTCCTATTTATGGTTTGCCATCGTCCTGTCTGCAGTGCTGGGTATCCTTCTGGTCTTGGTAAGAAAGCGGGAAAAGGCCAGAAGGATCCTTGGAAGAGTCGTCCTGGTCCCTGTTTCCTATGTAGTCGCTCATCTCCTTGCCAAGGGCTTTCCTGCCTCAAGTTATCACGCTCTGCGGGATTTTATTGGAATCCTGCTGACGATGATTCCTGTTTATGGTATTCTTTTGCTGGTGGTCAATTTGCTGGAAAACCGGAGCAAGGCAGCGACGAGGTCGCGGTGAGTCCGGCAGAACCGGAAGGAAAGAAAAAAGAAAGTCATATTCCTGTCCCGCATCCGATAAGATAGTATCAACAGGAGATATAATACACCGTGACCGGAGGGCAGGATGCTGGATATTTTACAGGTACTGATCCATTTTGTCGTCGGATCCCTATTGATTGTGACCGGCGTGAACACCATGGGAAGCACACTCGAGCAGGCAAACTCGAAGCTTCTGGATAAAGCCATGCGTGCATTTTCAAGGAACAAATGGACTTCCTTTTTTACCGGCATCCTGCTGACCGGTCTGGTACAGAGCAGTACAGCGGTAACGATCCTGACCATAGGATTTGTGGATTCCGGCATCATGAAGCTGGGAAGCGCAGTCGGCATCATTTACGGTGCGAATATCGGGACGACGTTTACCGCCCAGTTCATGAGTTTCCAGATTACCCAATATTCCCGGTATATCCTGATAGCAGGCTGTATTCTGAGTTTTGGCCCGATGCG
>ENA-UOOE01003266-UOOE01003266.1-fermentation-metagenome-genome-assembly--contig:-NODE-3266-length-10455-cov-10.492500_pt1 | contig 10455 bp, 8 predicted proteins | sample MGYA00245776_ERZ724021 | MGnify/ENA primary metagenome ERZ724021 (study PRJEB28704, sample SAMN03018321) | fermentation metagenome | biome: anthropogenic terrestrial biome; feature: soil; material...
AAAAGTTAAACATTTTAAAATAAATAATTTTAGTCGTATGAAACGAGCATGAATTACGAAGTAATCGACTTTGTCAAAATCATTATCACACAAGATCATGACTAAAGCGAGTTCCATATGACACCATTGAAAATAAATATTTTAGTCGTATGAAAAAAACATTGTATTTCACAGGGATTGTTTTGTGGGGCGCCGTGGCGTTCACTGCATGTGAGAAGGTGGACGTGGATAGAGAGAAGCCGGTGATCACGGTAATGAAGCCGGCAGAGGATGAGGTGGTGACGCCGGGAAGTGCGATTCGTTTTGAGGTGGAGTTCAGCGACAACGAGGCGTTGGCATCATACAAGGTGAATATTCACGGCGCCTTCGATGGGCACGAGCATAACGCGGCTGTAAAGGCTGTCGTCAGGAATGAGGTGGTGGCTGCTGCGGATTACGAAGCAGGGTTGCGGCCTTTCGGCATGCGTGCAGCGACGGACAGCGTGGCTTTTGAAAAAACATGGGCGGAGAGCGATTTTATAGCCTTGGGAGCGACGCCCATTGCGGGTGGAAAAAAGGTCACGGTGGCACATCAGTATATCGTAATTCCGGAAAATTTGAACGGAAAGCCGCTTCGTGAAGGTCATTATCATTTTATAGTCTATTGCACAGACCAGTCGGGACAGGAGTCGTTTGTGTCGCACGAGATATTTATATCTTATTAGGTTTCAGCTATCAGGTTTCAGCTATCAGGTTTCAACTATCAGGATTCAGCTATCAGGATTCAGCTTAGAAAAGAGTACTCGTTCTTTTATAATTCAGCAGTCGAATCTCTGCCGTTGTGTTTTCAAAATCACCGGCATACAAAAGGTTTCCTGATCCGCCATCTCTTTTACTTCACGATAAGATAATGGCAATAATTACAACACACCTGTTCGTCCGGCAAGCGATCGGGTAATTTGTTTTATTACTGAGAATTGGGAACTACCCGAAAGTACAAAACGTTTTTTAGGTTTCTCATCTACCAAACCCTGCATATAGGAAAGCAGATCAGGCGCATTTTGAGCTTCATCCAGAATCATTCCTTCGGGATGCCCGGAAAGGAATCCCAATGGACCGTTCAAAGCAAAACGCCTCGTATCTAAATTTTCAAGCGAGTAGTAAGGAGGCTTATCGAATACTTTTCGCAACAGCGTGGTTTTTCCAGATTGGCGGGGCTCCGTTATCGTGATTTCCGGAAAATATTGGTACATTTCAAGCATTACATCGCTTAAATCTCTTTTGATAAACTTTTTCTCCATTTCTTTTTATGTAAATCTGAAGTTGAATTGCAGAATTACATAAATAAATGGAAGCTGTCAGCATAAAAACTGAGGACAAAGATGACAAGTTTTGGCAGATTTTGCGGCATCGTGCAACAAGTATTATCTTTGCAGTATGGGGTCCGGCAATTTTAAACAAGGGCATTATACCGATCCTGAATACAAGATGTTCGAACTTGAAAATGTGAAATTCCGGGATATCCTGACTGTGGACGAGCTGAAGCTGAAAGCACAGCGGGTGACCTGCATCGTGGGAAAGAGTGGCGGAGGCAAGACAACACTGCTGAAGCTGTTGAACAATCTGATATCGGCAGACAGTGGCACCATCCTTTACAAGGGGAAGGGGATTGAGACGTACGACCCGGTCGCCTTGCGCCGGGAGGTGATGATGTTACCCCAGCAGCCGCTTATGTTCAGCGGCAGCATCAGGGATAATTTCGGGAAGACGTTACGGTTTGCCGAACGGGAGGCCGCGGGAGATGCGGTCTATAGGGATCTGCTGCAACAGGTGGGGCTGAAGCTGCCCCTGGAGACAGATACCATGAACCTTTCGGGAGGTGAGAAGCAACGCGTGGCACTGGCCAGGGTATTGCTGCTGCAACCGGAGACTCTTTTGCTGGATGAGCCATCCTCGGCGCTGGATGATGAGACGGAGGACTTCATCATCCGCATGGTGGTGGATTATGCCAGGGAACGGGGAGTCACCCTGATCACGGTGACCCACGCGACAAGTGTGGCGGAGAGGTTTGCCGATGTGATGATCACGCTGTTCGACGGAAAGATTCAAAGAGTTGAAACGCTGAAAGATACCTGATAATTGTGAAGACAATAATTGCCTGTCGATAAAAATAAGATTATGGATGAAATAAGGGACGTGACTTTGATTGGCCTGGCAACGGCTTATATTTTCCTGTTGATTCTCCTCGTAATCTTGCGACGTGAGAAGGTGGGACACCAGTGGGAGATTTTGCTCTCCACTTTCAGGATGACCATCCAGCTGGTGATTGTGGGTTATATTCTCACCTATATTTTCGATAATCCGAATGTGTGGTTCAGCCTGATTGCCCTGCTACTGATGCAGGGGTTCGCGATACTGAATACCTTCCAGCGGGTGGGAGACGTGCCCCGTGACATGAAACGGATTGTGGCGGTGGCGATGTTCATTGGTACGGGCATCACAATCTTCTTCTTCGTGTTGTGGGTCTTCAGGGTAGAGCCCTGGTTTAAGCCGCAGTATTTTATTCCGCTCGCGGGAATGATGATAGGTAACTCGATGACCGGCATTACCTTGGGCATTGATGCGTTGTTGGGCGGGATGAAGGACAACCGTATCCTCATCGAAAATGCACTTATGATGGGAGGAAAGCCGGCACTGATTGTGAGAGAGGTTTCAGGACGAGCCTTTCATCAGGCATTGTTGCCCACCATCAACTCGATGATGGGTATGGGCATTGTGTTTCTTCCCGGAATGATGACGGGACAGATTCTGGCCGGTGCACCGCCCCTGCTGGCGATCAAATATCAGATTGCCATGATGCTGGGGATTCTGGGCAGCGTGGTACTCACGGTCTTTATGGTAATAAGGTGGGGATCAGCAACTTTCTTTAACCAGAGGGCACAGTTGAAATAGTGGCCGGCAGTCAGCTCTTCTCCTATCGATATTCTGCATTCTACTCCCGGAACTGACTGCTGATCATTCCACTGCCGGAGCTGACTGCTGATTATTCCACTGCCGGAACTGACTGCTGATTATTCCACTGCCGGAACAGACTGCTGATCGCCGGCTGTAACTTATCAATCCTCCCTTTTTGCCCGTTTCGTCTCCCATATAAAATAAGCCAGCAGGCCGAGAAAGGCGAAGAGTGCTGCGATCTGTGCCCCTGTACCGTGCGGGTTGGCCCACAGGTTTGAATTGAGCGCGTTGCTGTTGCCTGTGAGGAAGATGATGAGCGCACCCACCACGCCAAAGAGTGCCGCGCCGGCGATAAAGCCGGAGGAGATGAGTATGGCACGCTGGTGACGGGCATTGGTGAGCTTGGGATCTTTCTTGCTTTTATTGATCCAGTGATTAAGCAGTCCACCTACTACGAGCGGGGTATTGAGCTGCAGAGGAATGAACATGCCCAGAGCGAAGGCCAGCGGCGAGACACCCAGCCAGTTGACCAGTATGGCAATGACGGCACCGATGCCGAGGAGTACCCAGCTGACGCCGCTCCCTGCCATGAGGGGCTCGATGATGGCTGCCATGGCGTTGGCCTGGGGGGCGACCATGGGGTTGGGATGTTCGGGGGTGGCGACGAAGCCATAGGCCTCATTGAGTATGAAAATCACGGCACCCACGGTGGCGGCGGAAACCAGCGTGCCGAGGAACTTCCACGACTCCTGCCTTGCCGGTGTGGTGCCAATCCAGTATCCGATCTTGAGGTCGGTAATAAAGCCGCCCGCCATGGAGAGTGCGGTGCAGACAATGCCGCCGATGATGAGGCCGCTCACCATGCCCTGCCATCCCTCGAGTCCTACGGCCACGAGGATTACCGATGAGAGAATGAGTGTCATCAGGGTCATTCCCGATACCGGGTTGGTGCCCACGATGGCGATGGCGTTGGCGGCAACGGTAGTGAAGAGGAATGATATTACGGTGATGGTAAGCAGGGCAACGACGGCCTGCACCAGGGTGATCTTTACTCCAAGGAGAAGAAAAATAAAGACGGCGATGAGGGTGAGGAAGAGAAAGAGTGCCACGAAAGACATCTTCAGGTCGCGCCCGGTCCGTTTCTCCTTATTTTGCTCTCCTCCGCTGGTGATCTTTTTTCCGGTAGCCAGCGTGAAGGCACTGCCGATGACGCCGGAGGACTTGATGATGCCGATGATGCCGGCCATGGCAATGGCCCCGATGCCGATGGGCCGCACATAGGTGGTAAAGATGGCTTCGGCAGACATGTCGGCAAAGGGGTTGACACCACCGCCGACGGTTGCTGCCACTGCCCCGATCTCATTGACCAGGGGAATAAGTACCAGCCAGGAGAGGAGTGAGCCGACAGTGATGATGAGCGCATAGCGGAGGCCCACGAGGTAACCGAAACTGAATATGAGGGCACTCACGTTGAATTTGATCACCATCTTGAACCGCTCGGCCATCAGGGCGCCGGCGGGAATGATGCGGGTGGTGATCTCCTCACTCCATAGGCGGAAGGTGGAGAAACAGAAATCGAACAGTCCTCCAATGATCCCGCTGGTGATAAGCAGGCGGGCTTTGTTGCCGCCCTTCTCGCCGGTCATCAGGATCTCGGTGGTGGCGGTCGCCTCGGGGAAAGGTAGCTTACCGTGCATATCCTTCACAAAATATTTTCGGAAGGGAATCAGGAAGAGAATGCCGAGGATGCCGCCAAGCAACGACGAAAAGAAGATTTGCCAGAAGTTTATCTGCATCTCCGGATATTTGGCCTGGAGGATGTAGAGCCCGGGAATGGTAAAGACGGCACCGGCGACGATGACACCGGAGGAGGCGCCAATGGACTGGATAATGACATTCTGCCCCAGTGCATTCTTCTTGCGCAAGGCAGCCGAGGCACCTACGGCAATAATGGAGATGGGGATGGCTGCCTCAAAGACCTGCCCGATCTTTAGTCCCGAGTAGGCGGCTGCTGCCGAGAAGATGACGGCCATCAGAAGGCCCATACCGACGGACCAGCCTGTGACTTCGGTGACGGGCTTGTCTGCCGGCAGCACGGGTTTGTACTCTTCTCCCGGTTGTAACTCCCTGTAGGCGTTGTCGGGCAATTCGGTAATTTTCTTTTCCTGTTCCATATGTCTGGTTTTTTAGCTGACCGCTGATCGCTTATTATCAAAATTTTGCCGAAAATACAAAAAAAAACGTAAAGCGCATGTCAGTTTTCCGGGTTTGTGCCTAAATTGCTACTTTTGTAGGATTAAAGTGAAAAACAGATGAGAAAGATATTTTTGGCTGCACTGTCGGCATTGATTCTGCTGCCGGCAGCCGCACAGGGTGATACACTGGACGATATTCTGAATGGGAAGTACAGGCCGCGTGATGTGAAGACGATGGTCTCGTCGGCCGACGGGATGCATTATTTTCAGACGGACCCGCAGCAGACGGCGGTAATCAAGTATGCCTATGCAACCGGTGCTGCTGTGGATACACTCTTCAGCACACGTACGGCCCGTAACTGTAACTTCGATAGTTTCGAGGGGTTTCTGGTAAGTGCCGACGAGAACAGGGTGCTGGTCTATCGCGACCGGGAACGGATATACCGCCATTCCTTCAGGGCGAACTACTACTACCATGACGTGCGCCGCAATATGGTGCGCAAGCTTACCGAACATTCCTCGAAACAGATGATCCCCACTTTTTCCTCCGACGGGAAGATGGTGGCATATGTGATCGACAACAATATATTTCTGACCAAGTTCGACTTTGATACCGAATCACAAATTACAACGGACGGCGTCAGGAACAGTATCATCAACGGGGCTACCGACTGGGTGTATGAGGAGGAGTTCGGCACCACGCGGCTGATGGAGTTCTCTCCCGACAACAACCAGCTTGCCTTCGTGCGCACCGACGAATCGGCTGTGAAGGAGTTCTCGTTTCAGACTTTCAACGAACAGCTTTATCCCGGGCATTACAGTTTTAAATATCCGAAACCGGGGGAGGCAAACGCCAGGGTGGAATGCCGGGTGTTTGACATCGCTTCGCGGGTGACGCGTACCATGGTTGTGCCGATGGATGAGGAGGGGTATATGCCGCGCATCACCTTCACCAGGGATCCTGCACAGCTGGCAGTGATGACGCTGAACAGGAATCAGAACAGATTCGACCTTTATTTCGTGAATCCCCGCTCTACGGTGGCAAAGCTGGTGTTGCGAGAGGAGAGCAAGTATTATGTGGATGCGGATTGGCTGAACTCGATTCACTTTCTGGAGGACAGGTTCACCTATGTGTCGGAGAAGGATGGCTTCAGCCATATCTATGTGTACGGACTGTCGGGCACGCTGCAGAAGCAGCTCACCACGGGAAGCTACGACGTGACGAAGCTCCTCGCGGTGGATCAGCAGACGAAAACGGTGTTCTACGAGGCTGCCGATGAGAGTCCCCTGCAGCGGAATATTTACAGGGTGAACATCGACAAGGGAACGCCTCAGAAACTGTCGGCGCAACCCGGATTTTACACGGCTTCGTTCAGCGAACAGGGCAAGTACTATGTACAGAGTCGTTCGGATGCTGCTACGCCGACGGTGATCACGTTGCATGACGGCAACGGGAAGCAGCTGCGTGTGCTGGAGGATAACGGTGCGCTGCGCGAAGCGTGGACAGCGGCACGATTGCCGAAACGAGAGTTCATTACTGTGCCTGCGGCCGATGGCATCACACGGCTTAATGGCTGGGTGCTGAAGCCGGCGAACTTTAATCCGGCGAAGAAGTATCCGGTGGTGATGATACAATACGGCGGTCCCAACTCGCAGGAGGTGAAGGACAAGTTCGATGTAGACTGGTATTATGCACTGACCGAGAAGGATGTCGTGGTGGCCTGTGTGGACGGCCGTGGCACCGCTGCCCGGGGAGAGGAATTCAGGAAGGGTACCTACATGAAGCTTGGAATTTATGAGTCGGACGACCAGATTGCGGCTGCACGCTATCTGGGCAGTCAGCCCTACGTGGACGGCAGCCGGATTGGCATCTGGGGGTGGAGCTATGGCGGATACAACGTGCTGATGAGCATGAGTCGCGGCAATGGCATCTTCCGCTCGGGTGTAGCCGTTGCACCGGTCACCGACTGGCGCTTTTATGATACGGTCTACACGGAACGGTTCATGCGTACACCGGGTCAGAATAACGAGGGCTACAACAACGGGTCGGCCCTTACACTGGCGGGGAAACTGCAGGGTGACCTGCTGCTTATTCACGGGATGGCAGACGATAACGTGCATTTTCAGAATTCGGTGGAATATACGCGGGCGCTGATCAGGGCGAATAAACAGTTCGACCAGTTTTTCTTTCCGGACAATGATCACCACATTAACGGAGAAAATGCCCGGCGCTATATGTACGACAAGGTGATTGCCTACTTTGTGGAACATCTCTGATGTTTTATCATTTTCGGGAATTAAAGTCCGGAATCTGTTTTGACAACAATTACCGGACAGTGACGGCTCTCGTAAGGGAGCCTTACTTTTTGTAATCAAAAAACAAAAATGTCACTTTTTTGTTATTAAGAAACATTTCAGTAAAAATGTAATCGTATAGAGGCTGATTTACCAAAACCGGCGTAGAGGAGGTTCAAGTATTTATAAAGTAGCGTAGATTTTATTTTCATCTTTCATATTTAACATGAAAGAGATTGATTATGAGGGATTTTTTCAATATACAGTATTTTTTCAGAAACCCGGCATTGGGGCTTCTCCCATTGTTTGTCTATTCGATTATCGTGGGTTTTACCGATTCATGGGAGTCCACAGGGATCACTTTGATATTGTCGGTGCTCGGCTATTTTACGGTTCGCAGGCAGAGCCGGCTTATTTACGCCATTTCAGCTGTCACGTTCATGATTGGAATGATACTCTCATTTATTCCCTTCTTTGAAAACCTGTATGCTGTAAATCAATTTGTGGTGATGGAGATCGTTTTTGTAGTGATACTCATCATCATACGCCTTTCCCGCGCGCGCATTGTGAAGCGGCTGGGAAAGACGAGTAACCTGATGCTCAGGAACTATCTGAAGGAATCGTTCCGTATAGCGTTTCAGGCCCAGTATGGTCTCTGTCTCCACCTGATGCTGGTGCTGCTGTTTTTCCTTTTCGACGGCAGGGGAGATACTGAAGAGCGAGGGCTGGTGATCATGATATTCAGTCAGATGGTCTTATTGCTGATTATTTTTCTCGAGCAGGGCAGGCTGTACATCCTTCGCAGGAAGCTTGTGGAGGAAGAGTGGTTGCCGGTGGTCTCGGCGCAGGGTGAGGTGACGGGACGTGTGGCGAAGTCGATTACCAGGGATATGAAAAACCGGTTTATGCATCCCGTGGTGCGTGTGGCACTTATCTATCAGGGAAGCATCTACCTGCAGAAACGTGATCCGGGGCGGTTGCTGAACCCGGGAGCGCTTGATTACCCCTTTGAAAAATATATGCAGTTTAACGATGAAATTGACGAGACGGTGCGCCGCAGCATTGCACAGGAATGTGGTAACAGCGCCCTGCCGCTTCGCTTCCTGTTGAAATACACCTTTGAAAACGAGATTACAAAGCGGCTTATTTTCCTCTATGTGTCAGACATCAAGGATGAGTCGCTCTTCAATAGTCTCATGCTGCAGGACGGTAAGCTGTGGACGGAGGCCCAGATTGAAGACAACATAGGTAATAACCTCTTCTCGGAGTGTTTTGAGCTGGAATTTGAATATCTGAAGAATACGGTGTTGCTGGCACATCGGTTCAGAGACGGATTGAAATAGTAACAGGCAGCTAAACTCGCGTTCGGCTGCCTGTCATCGTTTAAATATAAAAAAGAAAAAAGTTATTTGTTCTCAGGTTTCTCTTCCGTGAGTGTAGGTTCATTTTTCAGTGTGCCCGACAGTTTGGCGATGGTTTCAAGATCGATTTTCCCTGAGACGGTGATGATGCTCAGGTGGCTCTCCTCGTCGAGCGAGATGAGAATAAGCTCCTGCACGTTTTTATCTCCCCTCTTCATCCATACGGAAACCCTGGAGCTCCTTTCGTTTACCGATACCATTTCTTCATAGTCACTAAACTCCTCCTTTACCAGCTCATTTGCCTTTTCGAAATAGTATCTTGAATCTTTTGCATTTTCACTGCTCACGATCCGTATGCTTTTCAGCTCCCTGAAAGCATTCTTCAGCTCTTCATCCACTGTGTTTGCTGCCATCTTGTCGAGCATCGTCTTGCCAATGTTCACGTTGGTCAGCGGACGATCTTCTGCACCGTATTTATTGATGAACTGCGTGACAAAACCGTTCGCAGAGAGCGAGGCCGAAGTCAGCAGGATGGTCAGAATCAATATTGTTTTTCTCATATGTTTTTCTCCTTTTTACCACCGGGAATAAATGTACCGATATTCAGCGTGTCGCGGTCCTGTGTTACGGCTTCAAGCGAATCGGCAGTTATCTCCTCCGTCACGATGGAGTCGAGCGCCGACCAGTCGATATTCAGGTCATCGATCACGCGGATGGTCTGAAGAGAGGCTTCCTCTGTAGTCTGCAAAGCAAGGGACAACTTTTCCAATGCATAAGTGGCGTCTTTTATGGCGATTTTCGGATCGCCGTAAGTCTCCACAAACCAGGGATTGTTATTTTGACGGCTGATGAAGAAGATGCTGATCCCCAGTCCCACGATGAGCAGCAATGAGGCTGCCACACGCAGCAGGGGGGCAAAGATGCGGATGGTGATATAATTTTCTTCCCGGGTGGTTTCCTTCTCCATGGCTGCCCTTAGTCGCTCATCGAACCCTTCGCTCAGGGAGAGAGACTGTTCTTCCCGGGTGTATGCGAAGAGTGGGGCATAGGGCTGCCACGCTGCCGGAAGATCGCTATGGGAAAAAAAATCACGCAGCTCCTGTTCCTCGGCAAGGGTGGTATCACAATCCCAGTACTTTTGCAATAATATACCTATATGTTTGTCGTCTTTAGCTGTCATATCCCGCTAATAATTCTTTCATTTTTTTTCGTGCCCTGAAGAGGCTTATTTTTACCAGATCTTCACTGATGGAAAGGGTGTCGGCAATTTCCCGGTAGCTCATCCCCTCAATCTCACGCAGCCGGAAGGAGAGCTGCTGGTTCTCGGGGAGCTCCCTGAGACACCTTTCGATGAGGAGGCTTTGCTCTTTCATTACCATCTCACGGTGTGGCGACTGATTATCCACAAAATAAAAATCTTCCCTTTCCCGTTCAATGGCGTCGGTTTTGCGGATTGCCATGGTGGCCAGCCTGTCGAGCGCCATATTCTTGATGGCCCTGAAGCAGTAGGCTTCCAGATTCCCGATGTCTTTCCAATCTTCTTTCCTGCTCCACATCTTGAGCAGCATATCCTGCAGAATATCTTCAGCTTCCTCACGATCCCTGACAATACCGTATGCCAGGCGGAAAAGCCGATCTTTCATTGGCAGGATGACTTGGAAGAATGGTTC
>ENA-UOOE01003267-UOOE01003267.1-fermentation-metagenome-genome-assembly--contig:-NODE-3267-length-10454-cov-4.213867_pt1 | contig 10454 bp, 8 predicted proteins | sample MGYA00245776_ERZ724021 | MGnify/ENA primary metagenome ERZ724021 (study PRJEB28704, sample SAMN03018321) | fermentation metagenome | biome: anthropogenic terrestrial biome; feature: soil; material...
GCCTCGTAGCCGGGGACCAGCCTCTTGTAGGAGTTAACCCACTGGTTGGTGACGGCAGTGATCTCGGGAGCGTGCCTGAGAAGGCCGGCGATATAGTATCTGCCCTCATCGGATAGATTGAACTCGTTGCCTGGATCGAACATCACATTCCTCTTTCCCTGGAAGAGGGACTGGTGGACGTGCATTCCGCTGCCGTTCTGGCCGAAGATGGGTTTGGGCATGAAGCTGGCATGATAGCCGTATCTGCGGGCGATCTCCTTGACTGTGATCTTGTAGGTCATCACCGTGTCTGCCATGGAGAGGGCATCCTTGTACCGAAGGTCGATCTCATGCTGAGAGGGAGCGACCTCATGGTGGCTGTACTCCACATCGATTCCCATGGAGTCCAGGGCGAGAATGGTGTCTCGTCTCAGGTCAGTGGCGTTGTCTGCCGTGGTCAGGTCGAAATATCCGCCGTTATCCAGTACATCGGTGTTGTTCTCTCCCTTGAAGTAGAAGAACTCCAGCTCCGGGCCTACCAGGAAGCTATAGCCGTCATCTTTGATTCGGCTGAGGTTCCTTTTGAGCACATTTCTGGGGTCGCCCTCATACGGGGTGCCATCGGGGTTCTGGATGTCACAGAACATCCTGGCCACAGCGTTCTCCTGCTGCCTCCAGGGGATGAGCTGGAAGGTGGTTGGATCGGGCTTGGCAACCATATCCGACTCGTGGATTCTGGCGAAGCCCTCTATGGATGAGCCATCAAAGCCCATGCCCTCTGAGAATGCTCCATCAAGCTCATTGGGATTGATAGCGAAGCTCTTGGGGATTCCCAGTATGTCTGTAAACCAAATTCGGACAAATCTTACATTAAATTCGTCTATTGCCTCAAAGACTTCCTCTTTATTTCTTGTTTGCAGGGCCATTTTTCTTACCTCCAAATAGAAGGTAACGTTAAGCGGAATTTATAGATATTTGAGAATAAGGCAGAAAAATTATGAAAATTTATGATCGCATGTTGTTCATTTCTAAGGCGTGCAATTGTATTGAAAAGGAATATGATGGCTATGAATAACTCATAATAAAAAGTGATCGGAAAGAAAATGCTCTGGGATTTAAAAGCGCGGGTGATGAAAAAAAAGAATGGGAAAATGGACTATATGCGCCCGGCCACTTAGCCCTTATTCAAGAATGCTTTAAGCGCTTCCTCAAGGCCGGGGACCTGATTTGAGCCGGCGGGGACGGTGAGGTTTGCCCCTGCGAAATCCTGGCCGATGGGCTGATAGCTACCGCCCAGGTGCTCTTTTAGGATTACTTTCGCGCCACTCAGACCTGCTATATATTCTTTCATGATCACCTCATATCTAGTTCCCTAGTCAATCGTAGGGTGTTCCTTGTACCCTGTAACGGCGTAAGCTCTCGCCTTGAAACAGGCCGCCATGCTTAGAGAAATCTGTGACGCATCAGGACCTCGCTAGTCTGGAGTCGTCCGGCCAAACGTACCCCGCTATCCAGGAGGTACAAGCCTGCCACCTTGAGGGGGCTGGGTAGATTACAAAGCACACAGGTCATCAAAGCCAAAAATATACCAGGTGCGGCTGCCGGGATTCGAACCCGGGTTACGAGCTTGGGAAGCTCATGTCATAACCGCTGGACCACAGCCGCTCCTTGTCGCAGAACATACGACGTGCTTCCCTTTCTCAGCTTCCAATATTTAAAGGTTATAGGATTCGGGCCCCTTCTGCTTCGACCAGACCTTTGGGCGAGGAGAAAAACCTCCTCCCCTTAATTGGCACATCGCTCCCATGCGCACCCCCCCGCTCAAAGAAAGCGAAATGATGCCATTGCCCGCATCCCTCCAAACATGACTCTGGGTTGGTCTTTACAGGGGTCTGGTCTCCAAGCTCTTTTTTGGCCTTAAAGCTCCTTTTTCCTCAGGACTATCCGGTCTGCTGCATTGATCCTTTCGAATAGGTCCAGACCCTGCACCACCTTTCCGATGTGGTTGACCCTGGAATAGGGCTGGGTTTGGCCGAAGAATATGCATAATGCAGGCCCTGGGGACCAGTAGCAGATGTCTCCTGCCTCTGAAGAAGCCGATGGATTCTCATCTTTCAATTTCATATCCAGATCGAAGTAGACCTCTTCGCCCCAGAGGATGGCCCTGCCCTCTATCGGCAGAGCCTGCCATATGGCTTCCCTGATGATGGGGTTTCGCTCATCCAGTTCTGCCAAGGCGCTCCCCTTTCCATAGACCTCGATTATAATCGCCTTCATTAAACCCTCACTGTCATGTCCATTTGCTTTGACTTGTCCTCTCTCATCCCATCCTTGCGAATACTTTCGCACTGCACGGCCAAGCTATTCATATCCACCGACATTACTATGAGTTAGACCGCCCGTGCCTAGATACCCTTCTGATTACTCCCTGCGGGCGGATCCATCCCCTATCAGCTTCGTTTTAATCTTATATGCAGGCGATCGGAGTAGTTTGTTCCCAGCTTCAGCGCCAGGTCCCAGGCCTCACTAGCATTCTGCATTCCCTGGTCCGTCCCATAGGCCATTATCCATACTCTCTCTCGATCGAGAATGGGAATGAGTTGTTTCAGCTCCTCCTCATTCCAGCACCAGTCTGGCTTTCCGAGGACGAATTTGAGGTGGACATTGCTCTTATTCGCCCAAAAGCCGAGATTAAAGTCCGATCCCTTCTTGGGGCTCACCACTGCGCAGTGAATCTTCTCCAGAATATCCAGGGGAATTGTATTGGTGCCATTGCTCTCGATGTGAATCTCCATCCCCCGGCTGTAAAGCCTGCAGATCAGATCCACCAATTCATTCATCTGCAAGGTTGGCTCACCGCCGGTAATGATCACCCTCTTGCCCTGGCCCTCAATTCTCTTCAGCAGCTCAAGGACGGATAGATCAAGCGATGGCTTCAGATCGGTGTCGCAGCCCTCGCAATTCAGATTGCAGCCCGAGAGCCTTATAAACAGTGCCGGCCTTCCCATGGCGGGCCCTTCTCCCTGCAACGAACGGAATATCTCAATCAGCTTCATGCCATCTGACCTATAGTCATTGTTTTTAAATCGATCCGCATTTGCGCCTTTCCTATAGCGCTTCCAGGCATATCTCTCATTCTCTTGTATTTTAAAATATATTCAATATTTAAATATGGCCTGCCCCTAAAATGCTATTCCAGTTAATGGGGTTGATATGAGCAGCGAGTATTATTATGAGGGGAGAGGCCTTCAAGATGTGGATAATATATGCTAAGCCCAATAGCACCTCGTCGGCTGCGCCGCGCAGGTAGCGGGAGAAGAGGCTCACCAGAGTGCCGATCGCCACGGTGACGAGCCCGCAAAGAAGCCCACAACGAGCGAGATGCACGTGCAAAAGATCAAGCTCACTTAAGATATCCGGTCGATATCATTGATGCCCAAAAAAAGGAGTTGACTTTGAACCTCTGCTTCAAGGCTAAGCGATATTATTTCTCTCCGTCAACAATGACCTTAGAATGCGCCACAATAATCACCAGTACGCGAACACTCCTCGCCATATTTCTCGATACATTTGTTCACATAATACTCATCGTTGTGGCATGCCTCGCAAGTAAAATCCCATGTATGCCAGCAACAGCCCGTTTTGATCCTGCCGCAGCCTTCATCCCAACTCTTATCGCATCCTACAAAACTATCTGGACAGTCATCAATAACAATTGAGACATTACCGAAGGCCTCTGGAATCGCGTCATCTGCTTTGGAGATGATATGCGACCAGTCGGAATTAAATGTGTAATCATCGAGGACTTTCGCTGTGTATGTCAGAGTGCTGTTTGTCTCATCAAACTGGGGCGAGGTCAGCTCCGCCACGACTACATCGCTCTCGTTCTCTCCCTCCCTGAGCATCACCGCTGCATTGGGTGGGTCTATGGCACCAAAGCAAAATCCATCGAGGAATTTATCCATTGGTGCGAACCCAACTACTCGTTCAGGACGGTCTGAGAAGTAAATGGTATATGGCACCACGCCAGTGATGGTTAGCGTGTAGTTTCCTGACTCATCCTTTACAAAGGTGCCACCAGTCCCCTCCTGAATGAAGATGAATGTCGTCCGATTCATTTCCGTCTCATTCAATTCCATCTCATCCAATTCCATCTCATCCAATTCTGTCTCATTCGCGGCCATCTCCGCGCAGGACACAGCACCAATAAAAGCCAAAGAGCATAGTGCTGAGACCAAAATCGCCAATTTCATGTGACGCATTTGTTTACCTCAAAATGTAAATCCCCTCTGGCAACAATATAAACTTAGCCCCCAAAAATTTCAGGCGAAAGATCAGACACCCCAAAATTTTTTCGTTTTTTCATTTCAGTGACGATTTTTTTATCCATCCGTCAAAACGATGTTCGACAGAATAATTATCCAATATATGCGTTCTTGGATTCATCTGACCAAAAAACATATAACCCTTTATTGTTAATTATTTAACATTACATTATAGGCTATATGGGGTTTGGGGATTATGATAAAGATCGGGATCGAGGTTAGCCGCAGAAAGTTGCTCTACGACCTCCTGGAAAATCCCGGCCGGTACTTCTTTATTCTATCCGAAGGCGGTCGGGCAGCACTGTGCATTCAAACCTGCGATTTTCAAGGAGATGACATAAATACGCATATCATTAATGGTTTCGCCTTAAATAAGGACAGCAAGCTATGCCCTATTTTTGATGATGGGATCAACGATTCCATTTTGAATGGCTGCAAATGGGAGAGGCGAACTCCTGACGGAAGGGATTATCCCATATCCTCTAAACTGGAGGATACTCTCTGCCGACTGCCAGACCTGATGTACTGGATTATTTCAAAGGTCCTGACTGGCGGCCGAAATCTGGTCATATATCACCCAAAGATCAATGCATAATGGTTCGCCAAGGTTAATTCAAGATTCAACCGATTAAAATATATGCTCCGGAGCCAAGGGTGCTTGCAGGAAGATGAAGATCAAATGGTTGCAAAAGGCAAAATACACCTCGTTCCTCTCCGGATCAGTTGGAATGCTGCAATGCAGTTTTCTGTCATAATCTGCCTCCTGGCGGCAATCCAATCACCCTTGATAGACTGTGCAGAGGCATCTCAAGAGGATCTGCTGGACCGAATTGCCGCTTCACCCGACCCGACTTCTCCTATTGTCAATTCTTCGCTTAATGGATATTCTTCGTCGCATCCCATATTATTCTATTCACCCATCGCCAGCCGGACTCAGGTGCTCAGTAAGGGCTCGCCAAGCGCATCCCTGCATCACTCCGTCCAGTCAGCGCATGAGATCTCAGGATCATCGGAGTACATAGTCTCGGAGAGAAGCTACCAGGAGGGAGATTCGACACGTATCAGCTCCAATTCCATTGGCATGAGGATCGACGAGACTGTTACCGAAGGCAAGGTCAGCATTGGTGCGTTTCAGGCTGATCTCTCCTCTCAGGATGGCACGGATTTGGAGAGCAGCAGAAAAAAGAGCAATCCCTGGAGAAACCCGGCCCTGATGATAGAAGAGGAATACATCGGCACATTTCACATATCAAGGAATATGACCATAAAGAGCAATTATATAATTCAAGGAGAAAAATATAGATGGCTGGGCTATGACAGCGTTTATTTGAGCTTCATTCCCTCAAAGCCAGTGTCAATCAGCGCGGATGAGGTATTCAAATGCCTCAAATGCAGCTGAAATTGAGCAGATCCGAATTCTGTAGATCAAAAGAAGATGAGAATCCGGAAATTCTCTGTATCTTTTGTGCCTTCTGTGGTGAACCGCTATGCTCTGACCCAACCACAGAGACACAGAGGAACAGAGGCCATATTCTCTGCCTGAACTCACCCACATAATTCATCGAAGAGCCAAAAAATTTTGAGGCAGCCTGGATGAGCCTCACATGCTCAGGCTTATAGGCACTAAAACCTGATCGATCAGATAGACGACGCCGTTGTTGTACCTCTCTGATCCCAATACCCTGGCCATGCTCACATAGCCGGTGGAGGAATCTACTGCCAGTGATTCTCCCTGCAGGGTCTTGGCGGAGCCGGATTCGGTCATATTGATGAGATCCTTTGCCTCAACCATATGATAGCCGAGCAGGTCTATCATTCCCATATCCTGCTTTTTGATCGAATCGACAGTGGACTTGGCGGCATCAAATGCCTCATCGCTTGGAGCGAAGATGGTAAACGGCCCTTCTCCCAGGGTGGTGATTCCCATAAGCCCCTGGCCATTCAGCCTATCCTCCAGCCCTTCAGCGACAATGGCAGAGGCAAAATCCTTTGCACCCAGATTCTCTGCTGCCTTGGCCGCGCCGGCCATCGTGCTCTTTTCAGGCATGAGCACCTTGTCGATTACATAGATGACACCGTTATCGTATTGAACGCTCTCTGTTACATTGGCCCCATTCACCATCAGACCATCGGTGCTGTTGATGCTGAGGTTCTCGCCCTGCAGAGTCCTTGCGCTATCAATATCGGAGATGTTCACAAAGGAACCGCTGTTCCAGACCGCATGATAAGAGAGAACCCGCTCAAGCTCCGTCTGGTTCTCAATGAGGCTGTTCATGTTCATGTCGTCGATGGCGGAAAAAGCATCATCGCTGGGGGCGAAGATCACAAAAGATCCGGAATCGAAGAGGAGGACACCCTGATTGTCCAGAGTACTGGCTAAACCCGTGCTTTCAGCCAATTCTGAGAACTCAGTCAGGCCCAATTCCCCGGCAGCATCCAGGACTCCATGAGCAGTTGTATTATTTTGTGCCAGGCATGAACCCACGCAAAGCCATCCCGCAATGAACAACAGACTCAGGAATATCAAATTTTTCCTTGTCATATCATAACCTCCACTCATTTCGCTGGATAGTTTATCAACTGGATAAAAGATAAACCTTCTGCATAAGCCGAAATATTCAATACTGATAGAACGGCTATGCGAGGATGTGTCGCCCGAGAGAGTCATCTTTGCCTTGTTGCTGGTCATGCTCCTGCTTCCATTTACCGCTGCCGGACATGTGCCTCTCATAGGAGGAGGAAATGAGGATATATCCTCTGCCCTGCATATCTCTAATCCAGCTAAATCCTGGGCGGTTTATGCCGTTTTAGAGAACGAAACCGTTCATTATTTCAGCTTTGATGTCAGAGAAGGAGAGAGAATCTATATGGGGCTGCTCAAATCCACAGACCCGGCAGATGAGGGCTTTCTGCCAGACCTTCTCTTGATAGGGCCGGGTATCGGGATTCTGAGCAGCTCACCCGCCCAGCAGCCTGAGGGAAACATCTCCCTCGAGGGCGCCGTTCTTCTTGAGAATTCTGCTATTCCCAAGAACATAATCCTTCCTGAAAGCCTTGAGGATTTGGGAGCTCTTGCAGCCGATGGAAGGGAAGGAATAGCGACCTATGAGCCCTTTGGGCCCAGCAGCTTCATCGGGCTGGCAGAGATCAACCTCTCTGCACCTCAATCGGGCCGGTATTATGCCGCAGTATATGAGAACACCAGGAACGGCTCGAATGAAGGGGCATCATTAAGAGCAGTAGAAGCAGATGCGAAAGGAGGCCACTATTGTTTAGTGGTAGGATATCGCGAAGAGTTCAGCTTCACCGACAGGATGATCGCTCCGATCCAGATCGCATCGGTTTACATCTGGGAGGGGCAGAGCATAATTATGATCTTCATTCCCTATCTGGTGGCTTTAATCGCTGGAGGGCTCATATACTGGAGAGGAAGTCGTCGCAGCTTGTTCAGCCTGACTGGGACTTTAGCCGGCTTTCTGTTTCTCGGCACCAGCTCTCTGGTCATAACTCAAATGATCTACAGCCTCAGCCGGGCTCCTTATGGTCCAGAGGTATATATCACAATGGCCATAATCCTGTTCCATGCTCTCTTGGGAGTGGCATCTATCCGCCTGGCCAGGGGGGAGGCAGGAATTCTGCAGAGATCTCTTCTGGCAGTGATAGGAACCATAGCTCTCCTGGGAGGATCGGGGATGATATTGGGACCAATATTGGCCGTATCTGCCAGCTTTCTTCCCACCAGGAAAAGATCAGTTCCAGGCGATCTCCTCCAAGAGAGCTAGTAGCCTAACAATTTCTCTATGAAGCCTCAATGCTCGATGAGGGGTGATTTCCTATTCTCAGTTACCAACTCTTCAAAAGGCAGCCTCCTCATTGCTGTATTGTTGCACTTCAGGCGATCAACCAGCATGGCCTGACGCTCAGCTCTGGGAATACTCTGTTTCATTGTAAATGCTATATGGCAAGGAGAGTGTTCGAGCCTTTTTATATCATATTATCCGCGGACAAATCAAGCCCAGCAACTACTTCATACTATTAAAAATATAAATTAGAGAGATTATTTATGTATCCTCACTTCTTACTTAGAAGATGTGTAACATTAAAAATAAAAATTAATAAATAATTAAAATATATAATAAACAAAATTATTTCTACTTGTGTGATGTATTATTATTTATAAAATTTTAATTTTGATTATAAAAATTAATATGTACAAAATTTTTAAATAAAGTAATTATGTAAAAATATAGTAAATGCTTATAGATTTGATCAATAGTAAATTTATTATATACATATATAAGTCTAAAGTTAAGTATATATTATTATTTTACAAGCATTTGCACACGAGATCTGAAAAGGGTATTGAAATCCTTTAAAAAGGAACTTAATACTATAAACTATAGGTATGATTTTGTTGCCCCCTTCAAAAGGCCGGATTTTGTTAACTACTTCATTCCATATACTATACGAATATACCCCTCTTGCCGCCTATCCTCACTATTCACCAGAGAGAGAATGGTTCTGCAAGCTAAATTAGCATTCCAGCTTTATTCATTCACATATACTATAAGATTAAAGAGCTTCAAAGAAAATTATGTTAAAGTTTTTATAAACTGTTAAACGGAACAGATACTCCATACTTTATAGACTAAATAGCTATTTATAAAAATAACAAATTTAAAACTTTTGGGCATCAACCTAATGTAATTATAAAAATTTAAATTATAATAATACGAATTTTACATGTTTTGAAAATGTTTTATAAAATTATTTGTTTATAATTACATTGAATTGATTATGTTGTGACATTACCATAAAATCAAATATAAAAATAAACGTTATTTAGACATAATACATTTAAAAATAATTAATAATTAAATCATTTTTTAAATAAAATTTTAGGATATTTCTCATTGAAGTTATAATTCGGGGCAAAAAGTTAGAGTTAAAAAGGCAGAGAGGAACGAGGTAAATAAAAGCGAGCTGAGTAAATGAATGGAGAGGGAAAATCGAGCGCAGGGGTCAGGGCAGCTTAGAAATTTGGTATGTGTTTAGCACCCATCATGGGAATTTAGTGGCACCTATTTAGACCAGATAGATTAAATAATATGGCGATAATATCCAATATTTGGGAGTATGCACCAAGATGAAATTATCAAGCAACTTCAGGAACAAAACAAGCAATTAAAGCTAGAGAACGAGTTGCTTAAGGCCAGAGTAAGTGAAATTGAGCCGCTTAAGGCAAAGATCAGCGAACTTGAAGCCCGATTAGCTCAATATGAGAATGCACATACTCCACCAAGTCTAAGGCGAGGCCGTAATCGCAAAAAAGATAGAGATACGAACAATAAAGGAAAACCTGGTATAAAGGTCGGACATAAAGGCGTAACAAGACCGTTTGTGACTCCAGATAAGCAAGTGGAAGTTACTATGGATCGCTGTCCCGATTGCGGGGCAGAGCTTGGTTCTCCTTTTCGAATTGATTCCAAGATCGTTGAGGAAATCCCAGAACCTCAGACGATCATGGTTACTGAATACAAAATTGCTCATTACAAATGTCCATGTTGCCTGAAAGAAGTTGCTGCAAAAGACTCAAGCTGTCCGCAAGAAGGCAAATTTGGAAACAAGGTAATTGCTCTGGCAACGGTGCTCAAATATGAGGATCGGCTGCCTCACAGAAAGATTCACGACGCAATGATGAGGTTGTATAGGCTGAAAATAAGCCCTGCAACGATATTAGACTTGACCCGTCGCGCTGCAGACGCCATCCAACCCGAATATGATGCGATCTTAAGAAAAATTCGGAGCGCTCCGATCCTGTACGTGGATGAAACAGGAATCCGCGTTCAGGGAGAAAAGTACTGGATCTGGGCATTTACTACGCCATCTGAGACCGTTTTCGTGATTCGAAAGAGCCGAGGCATGAAGGTTCTGATGGAAGTTTTAACTCGGAGATTTAAGGGAATAATCGTATGTGACGGGTGGAAGCCGTATGCCAGGTTTACAAATCGCATTCAGAGATGTTGGGCGCATCTACTTCGAGAGTCGAAAGAGATTGCAGAGAAGTTCGAGGAAGCTATTCCGTTACATAACGCACTCAAAGAGCTCTACGACCTACTAACCAAAGCTCTGGAAAACGATCCACCGCCA
>ENA-UOOE01003268-UOOE01003268.1-fermentation-metagenome-genome-assembly--contig:-NODE-3268-length-10451-cov-2.787899_pt1 | contig 10451 bp, 11 predicted proteins | sample MGYA00245776_ERZ724021 | MGnify/ENA primary metagenome ERZ724021 (study PRJEB28704, sample SAMN03018321) | fermentation metagenome | biome: anthropogenic terrestrial biome; feature: soil; material...
CCTTTGGGCCTGGGCAAAAGCCCGCCTCACCTCTCTCAACTTCGCGCCTAAGACCCCGGCTAGCTCCCGAAAAAGCTGTCTCTCGCCTCGCCTCAGATCCACAACTGGCGAGAGAAGCTTGGCTCCCAGTGTGGGTTCTACCATATCAGGGAGGCCCATCAGTTTGGGGCACAGGTACATTCCCGGCCCTTGGCTGATTGTCCGTGGCAAAAAAAGGGCAGCTACCCTGTCTTCTACAGCTGCCAGATGCCCATAGCAAATCTTCACCGGTAAGCAGGCCTCATCTAGGGCCAGGCTCACGCCCCGGTTTAGAATTGCCTTGTTTGTGGGAGGCGAGAGCACAACTTCGTGCCCTAAAGCTTCCAGCAGTGTTGACCAGAGGGGATAGTGATCATAATACAATAAGGCGCGGGGGATGCCGATCTTCATTTAGGCACTCCCCCCTGTCCCTCTGAATTTACTTCTCCAGTTTCCTGCCAATTCCTTCCCTGGGAGGGAAGATTTTCTCCTGCAAGGCGTAAAATCTCGGCTAAAGCTTTGGTTGTGATGGGCGCTCCCCGCTTTGCATCATCTTTTCTGTCCATTTTTCCCGGATCTCCCAGCCCAATTATCGGTCTGATCCCAAGTTCATCTAGTGCATCCACTGTATCCCCATGGAGCCTCTTGCTATTTTGGGCCTCTCCCTCCTTGTCCACGCTCTGGGAGACAAAATCTCCCCTTTGGGTGATAGAGCGATCAACCTCCACTCCCTGGCAGGGCGTGTGGGAGGCTACGGCCAACGCCCCAATAATCTGGAGTCTGGTCTCTTTGGCCAAACTGTAAATTGCCTTCTCCCCCGCTCCCCGCTTGCTTTTCCCCCGATCGTCGCACATTACCACCACCACCTCTCCTTCAGAGCTTAAAGCTAGTTGGGCAATCTCCTTGCCCGATAGAGGCGTTGGATTGCCAGCAGAACTGGAGATGGTTCGCAGCCCTAAATTTTTCGCTGCACACTCCACAGCCTCCTGGGCTACTCGATCCCCATCTGTAACTACGATTACTTTCTTCTTCATGGGCCACCCCCAAAAAATCGCCATAGTCCCAGGGCCAGGCTGAAGAGGGCAAGACGCAGTAGTCCCTTTCTCTTCCCTGTCCACAGGGCCAGGATTAACGGACCTGAAAGAAGCACCACAGCCGCCTCTAGAGCCGATGCCTGCTGCCAACGAACCGTTGTGAAGGCGCCAGCCAGCACAAACTCTTTGGGTACTGCCCCTAAAATAAGGGCCATGGCCACCCGCACAAAATCCAAAAACAGGGCCGCAATTAGCCCTATGTGCAGGAGGCTTGGGCCTGCAATCAGGCCTGAGAGTAGGATGCCGATCAGATCTATGCTCAGCACTGTGGCTCTCTCCTTCCTCGCCTCTAGTTTAGCCCCAAACTGTGCCCTTTTATCCCCACGCGCATATAATCAACCCCTGGTGAGAAAGCTAGATAAAAACAGGCGAGAGGAGGTGAACAAATGAACGATTGGCTCCGCATGCTCATCCGCCTTGTTGTGTCCGCGATTGTGTTGATGGTGGTTGCAGCCATAGTGCCGGGCTTTCGCTCCCTCTCTTTTACCCATGCCCTGCTTGCGGCAATTGCCATCGCAGCAGTCTCGTATCTGATTGAAACTTTTCTGGGTAAAAATGTTTCCCCCTATGGAAGGGGTGTGGTGAGCTTTATAGTTTCGGCAATAGTCATCTATCTGGTGCAGTTTATTGTGCCTGGTCTATCAGTATCGGTCTTCGGTGCGATTTTAGGTGCCCTAGTAATTGGGATTGTAGATCTGTTTGTCCCCACGACCCTCCGCTAACACAAACATACAAAGAGGCTGCCTCGGGCAGCCTCTTTGTTGTCTGTTCTATTCTTTGGGGCTGGCGACCAGGGCCATCAGAAAGCCGAAGATTACAGCTGCGGTAACTCCTAGGCCCACAATTTCAAAAGGGCCTGTAAAGAGGCCTATAATGCCAATCCGTTTAGCCTCAACTATGGCACCGGTTGCCACAGCACTACCAAAGCCACTTACAGGAATCAAGGCTCCGGCCCCTGCAAAATCCACTAGGGGCTGGTAGATGCCAAGCCCCCCTAAAATCCCCCCTAAAATCGTGAGGCTTACCAAAAGCTGGGCTGGGGTCCAGGTAGTGAGCTCCAGCACTAGCTGTCCTAAAGCACAGATGATTCCCCCTACAATAAATGCGACAAAATAGCTCAATTTTTCCTCCCTACCTTTCCAGAACTATCCCATGGGCGATTCCGGGGATGGATTCACCCTGCTGCCAGGTGAGGGGCGAGTGAAGTGCGCCTGTGCCCACCAAAAGCACCCGCTTAAGCCTGCCTGCTGCCAGCTCCCGGAGGATGTAGCCTGCTGTGATCACAGCAGAGCAGGCGCAGCCAGAGCCTCCTGCACCATAGGCCCCATCGCCTCCGAAGATCATCACCCCGCCATCTTGATAATTTGAGCCTAGCCTCACACCGCACTGCTCCAGGAGGGCACGGTTTAGCTGCATCCCCACTTTCCCCAGATCCCCTGTGAAGATCAAATCATAGTAATCTGGTTCTCTGCCTGTGTCCTCAAAGTGCTGGAGAATGGTATCTGCTGCAGCAGGGGCCATAGCCGCGCCCATATCTGAGGGGTCTTTGATCTTGTAGTCCACAACTTTCCCTACAGTTACTCCCTTCAAATAAGGCCCGTCCCCTCCTTTTGCATAAAGGAAAGCTCCGGCACCAGTTACAGTATATTGGGCAGAGAGCTTGTGCTTGATATTCAGTTCAATTGGGTAGCGAAACTGCCGCTCTGCTGTCTGATAGTGGCTTGAGACTCCCACCAAGACGTTTTGGGCAAAGCCACCGTCGATGAGAAAGCCTGCAAGCATGCCCCCTTCAGCCATAGTAGAGCAGGCACCGTAGAGGCCTAAAAAGGGCAGGCGCAGCTCCCGGGCTGTGAAGCTCGCCGAGACGATCTGGTTGAGCAGGTCCCCTGCCAAAAAGAAATCAATCTGGTCTTTGGCCAGATTCGCTCCTTCCAAGGTGGCATTTGTGGCCTCTATTAAAAACCGGCGCTCTGCTTTTTCCGCTGTCCTCTCGCCAAAGAGGGGATCGTCAATTTTTAGATCAAAATACTGGCCCACGGGTCCTGCTGCTTCCTTGGGACCAACTACGGATTTTGCGCCAATCAAAGCTGGGGGATTGGCGAACATGTAGGTGCGGTCACCTTGTTTTTTTTCCATGCCACTCCTCCTCTACATCCCCAAAAGAAACACCCGGATCAAGGCTATGGTAAAGCCGGTGATGATCCCGTAGACCAAAACCGGACCTGCGATGATAAACATTTTGGCCCCCATCCCCAGGATAAAGCCTTCCCGTTTGTAATCCATGGCTGCAGCTGTAACTGTGTTGGAAAAGCCGCTAATGGGAATGGCAGCGCCTGCTCCCCCTATTTGGGCTAGCTCATCGTAGATGCCAAGGCCTGTGGCAAGAGCCCCCAAAAGGATCATCACAGCCAAAGTGGGGGCAGCAGCCTCCCGGGGACTCAGAGCCAATTCTAAAAAGAGATTGTAGAAGATCTGGCCGATGAAGCAGATGCTCCCGCCCACCACAAAAGCCAGGGCCAGGTTGCGCCCGATTGGAGGGCGAGGTCTGTATTGTGCCACCAGCTGCCCATAGCGAGTGGCCCGCCTTTGCTGATCCTCCTCATCGCGAGGAATTAAGTTGCTCATCTCTACTCTACGTAAGCCACCTGGACGTCGGCTTTATATTCCACAATTTGGCCACTCTCAACCTCTGCAGTCATGTTTAGAAGCTCTACCCCTGTAATGTGCTGATAAGACTTTTGGGCTGCAGCTACAGCCTCTTGTGCTGCCTCCTGCCAACTACTGTGCGAAGAGCCCACAACCTCTGCAATTTTTACCACTGTCATTTGGAAAACCTCCTTTTGTTTTTCTCTCCTTATTATTGAGCAGAATCCCTTTATTAATACCAACAGTTCCAAAGAGGAGGATACCCTAGCTAGGAAAACAATACCAACAATCGCAAATTATAGATCCCCGTTTCAAAGGAAATATTATAAAACTATCGAATATTAATATTAATAAAAACAGGGGGTGGTTGTGATAAAAAAATATTTATTCCTGGTGCTAAGTCTGATTAGTACTAGCTGTTTTGCCACGGAAACACTTTGGCAGGGAATACAAATTAGAGCTAACGGCTATCTTGCACGTTCACTGGAGCTTAGTTCCTACTGGGGTGGCGACCCCATCTCTATTTACAGAGGTATAGATGATCTGGGCATTGCTCTTTACAAAGATAAGTTGAAAATTTCCTTTCAACTACCACATTCATACGAAATCCACCCTGAGCGAAATGAGCAATACTATACAAATACGATTGCCCTAGAATATCGCCCAGGGGAAAAGACATTTATTAGCTCAAGCTTTTCTAAGCACTATTCCACAAAACTTTATCAGGTTATCTTGGGCTGGCGACAGTCCCCACGGTTTTCTTTTTCTACAGATTATCGCCAGTTATTTGAGGATTATTCTCGAACACAAGATCTCAACCTGCGTTTAACATTATCTACTTCCCCCAAAAATCGCCTAGTTCTTGCCCTATACAATTCAATTGCAAAAAAACAAAACTTCGAGGATTACTATCGATTAGCTGCTGGTGCCAAGTGGGAATATCGACCTAATCTCAAATATAACCTGGCCGCTAGTATTTCTAATGATATGCGACCACTGTCTACCACCGCTCTAAATATTTACGCAAAACTTGCAGAAAAAAAGTATTATGCTTCCGTTAGTTGTAATTATCGGGAAATCAGATCTGAATTCTATGATTATACAACCCAGCTGCAACTTGGAAACCGTAAATTTTTGTTAGCATATCAGCAAAATTGGCATTATAATTTTTCCAAGTTAGATTCAATAGCATTCATTATAATTTTCCTTGATAATATTCACTTGCAACACGTAGTTAGCAAAGTAGTTAGCAAAAAAGATACTCACCCTTCCCTGATAACTCAATATAGATCTTCTACATCTTTGAGAACCAACCGTAGTTTAGGCCATAATCTCCGAATTGGAGGCCAGTTGATCCGAGATCAATACCACTTGCCTATGAAGGACAGTTCAACAAGGCTGGAAACTTCGTTAGAATATCGATTTTAAGCTTCCTCAAATAGAAGAACCACCATTTCAAAAAAAGAGGGCAGTACATGGCGCTGAGTTGGTGTGTATATTCCGTTATGAGTGAAGATAAACCTGTAATGAACTCCTGGCTGGTTGCGCACTGAAATCTAAGCCCAAATAACTCTTTTTTGGTAAGAATGGATTAACACCTTGAAGAGATCCCCTGCCTTATCTTGGCTTTGCATCTAGTTACCAGATAAGAAAAAACTGATGCATTGTTGCTATGCATCAGTTTTTATATTTCCACCGCAAGCGGTTTAATTCTTTTTTTCAGACTTGATTAAGATCTACGCATGTTTGTGACCGACAGATGTGGTACCAAAAAAAAGACCCCTCCCCGGTTGGGGATGGGGCCTTTTAAATGTTACCTTGGTTCCACAATCAGTTTGATGGCTGTTCGCTCCTCGCCATCGATCTCTATGTCTGTGAAGGCTGGAATACAGATGAGATTAACTCCACTGGGCGCTACGAATCCACGGGCGATCGCCACAGCTTTCACTGCTTGGTTCAGCGCACCTGCTCCGATTGCCTGGAGTTCTGCAACCCCTCGTTCCCGCAGGACGCCTGCTAGGGCACCAGCTACTGAGTTTGGATTGGACTTTGATGAAACCTTCAAGATATTTACATCCACTGGGCTCTACCTCCTTGGCCTTTTCTAATTTAGCTCCGACTACTATATTCTACGCGCAGATGTAGCTTTTGGTTCGGCCTCTGGTGCATTTAGGGACAGGCGCGCGGTTTTTCCCATCCCTGGCCTGGTGTCTTCTTAGTATGCCGCGAGAAGACGATTTTCCTTCAATTGCTATTCAAAATCAAAAAAACTGCAATGATTACATTATAATAGTTCGATTATTTCGGGGCTTTTCCTGCTTTAATCGTGAAAAAAGGTGGGGCACTTCCTGCCCCACCTTCTCTATGCTAGATATTGTGTCATCTCTTCAGCTGCTGAAACTTCCTTTAGCGTAGGCAAAGGATAGGCTAATGCTTTCCCTAGGACCTGATCCATATGCTCTGCATAAACCAGCTTCATTTGTTTGCGAATTTTAGCGGGTATCTCCTCTGCATCCTTCCGATTCTCCTGGGGGAGAATGATTGTGCGAATGCCTGCCCTGTGGGCGGCTAGCACCTTCTCCCTGAGGCCACCGATGGGAAGAACCTTGCCCCTGAGGGTAACCTCACCTGTCATGGCAACCTTAGAGGAGACAGGCCTGCCGCTGAGGGCCGATGCTAGAGCTGTAGTGATGGTGATCCCAGCTGAAGGCCCATCTTTCGGGATAGCACCTTCGGGCACGTGGATATGGACATCACATTTTTCGTAAAAGTCAGGATCGACTCCTAGCTCCTCTGCCCGGGAACGAACAAAACTGAAGCTTGCCTGGGCGCTCTCCCGCATCACATCTCCCAGTTTTCCTGTGAGGAGGAGATTGCCTTTTCCTGGCACCACTGTAACTTCGATCTTGAGTAGTTCCCCGCCCATCTCAGTCCAAGCAAGACCTGTAGCAACCCCCACCTCATCTGTGGTATCTTTTTGGCCGTGGCGATACTTGATGGGCCCCAAATAAGAGGAAAGTTTAGTCCGGGTTGTGAGCTTAATCTTCTCTTTACCCTCTATAATCTCTTTTGCTGCCTTGCGGCAAAGGGTGGCCACTGTGCGCTCCAGATTTCTCACGCCAGCTTCCCGGGTGTAGCTTTGGATCACCTCAACTAAGATCTTATCTGAAATCTCCAGCTGCTCTTTTTTCAGGCCATGAGCCACCAGCTGCTTGGGCAATAGGTGGCGCTTTGCAATCTGAAGCTTCTCCTCCTCTGTGTAGCCAGGCAGCTCAATTAGCTCCATCCGATCGAGGAGGGGCCTTGGGATATTCGCTGCCACATTAGCTGTGGTGAGGAAAAAGACCCCAGACAGATCATAGGGCACCTCCAGGTAGTGATCTGCAAAGTTACTATTCTGTTCGCTATCTAAGACCTCAAGGAGCGCTGAGGCTGGATCACCACGAAAATCAGAGTTCATTTTGTCCACTTCATCTAAAAGCAAAACTGGATTTATTGAACCTGCCTGGCGCATGGAGGAGATGATCTTTCCGGGCATAGAACCAATATAGGTGCGCCTGTGGCCCCGGATCTCTGCCTCGTCCCTGACTCCTCCCAAAGAAAAGCGGACAAACTTTCGTTCCATGGCCCGGGCAATAGAGCGGGCCAGAGAAGTTTTACCAACGCCTGGAGGGCCTACAAGACAGAGAATCTGCCCTTTTGCCTTGCCTGTGAGCTTGCGCACAGCTAGGTATTCTATGATCCGCTCCTTTACCTTCTCCAGACCCCAATGATCTTCATCTAGAATCTGTTGGGCTAGCTTTAGATCTAGGCGATCACGAGTTTTCTTTTGCCAGGGTAGATCTAGGAGGCAATCGAGATAAGTGCGCACCACCACAGCCTCTGCACTCATGGTGGGCATTTTGCTTAGCCTTTTAAGTTCCTTTTCAGCCTTCTTTTGCACAGCTTTTGGCAAGCGTGCCTTTTCCATCTTTTTTCGATATTCTGCCAGCTCTTCCTCTCTGTCGTCTCCCTCGCCTAATTCTTTTTGAATGGCTTTGAGCTGTTCCCGCAGATAGTACTCTTTTTGAATTCGCTCCATTTGCTGACGCACACGGCTTTGAATTTTGTTTTCCAGTTCCAAAAGCTCAAGTTCCCGGCTGAGAATGCCAGCTAGGGCCTGAAGTCTTTGGCCGCTATCAGCAAGCTCTAAGAGTTGTTGCCGGTGGGGTACCTTAACTGTAAGATGGGATGCAATCAGATCTGAGAGCAGCCCTGGATCCTCCACTGTCTCCACAGAGGAGAAAACCTCAGGTGGCAGCTTCTTGCTCCATTTCACATATCTTTGAAAATAATCAAGGCAGATCCGTCGTAGTGCCTCCAGTTCCAATGGATCCGTATCAGTTTCAGTCTCAAGAAGCTGTGCCTGGGCAACCAGACATGGCTCTTCCTCTACTATGGCCTCGAGCCCCGCTCGTTCTTTACCCTCCACTAGCACCCGCACAGAATTATTACCTGGCAGGCGCAGTAGTTGCTTAACTTCGGCAATTACACCCGTTTCATAAAGTTCATCGGCCTGTGGATCCTCAAGTTTTGAATCCTTCTGGGCCACGAGTAAAATCCGATTATCACCCATAGTAGCTTGCTCTATGGCCGCGATGGATTTGGGACGGCCCACATCCAATGGCACTACCATGGTAGGGAAAACAACAATGCCCCGCAAGGGCAACAGCGGCAGCTTGAGGGGGACATTGGTGTTCTCTTCTTTTTGTGTCATCTCTTCACCCCCATTATAAGTATATTCGTGAGTTGGGGGATGAATCCTGCTTAAAAAAATACCTTCTCTTGGAAACTAGGCAAGCACCTCTTGCGGCAATCTTTGGGAGATTATTACCCTTTGCAAAACCTCCTCGATCCTCTCTATAGCCACAACCTCCAGATCTAAGTGGGCAAAGCTCTCCTGCCAGTTCTCTTTAGGGATCAGGACTGTCCTCACGCCGCTTGCCTGGGCTGCCGCGAGCTTTGCGCTGACGCCTCCCACAGGCAAAACCTGGCCGCGGATAGAAAGCTCTCCTGTCATAGCTATGCTGCCGCGCACAGCCTCACCTGTGAGGGCGGAGAAGAAGGCTGTGGCGATAGTAACCCCAGCTGAGGGGCCATCTAAGGGAACACCACCGGGAAAGTTCAAATGGAGGTTATAATCCTGGGGAACGAGGCCATAGAGGTTCTCTAATACTGTGAGCACATTGGCCACAGAATCCTTAGCCATGCTATTGCGGCGTAGGGTTTTGCCCCGGCCCTGGGTTTCCTCCTCCTCAACTACTCCAGTTACCTTCACGCTGCCCTGACCTTTGGCCACAGGTGTGGCTATGGCCTCGATCTCAAGGAGCGTCCCCTGATTTGGCCCGATCAGGGCCAGGCCTTGCACGAGCCCCACCTGATTTGTGTTGTTACACTTCCGCTCCAAGCGGGGCGAGTATTGACCCTGGTTGAGAACCCATTCTACATGGGCAGCTGTAATTGACCGCCTTCCCTCTTCAAAGGCGAGGCCTGATGCAATCTGCACCATGTTTACTACTTCTCTCCCGTTTTGCGCATACTCTCCCATCAAGGATAAAGCTTGATCCCCCAGCTCCAGTTCCATCTTGGCAGCGGCGTTTTGAGCAATCTTTTCGATCTGAGGGGCAGCCAGACCCCGAAAGAAGATCTCCAGACAACGAGAGCGAATGGCAGGGGAAATTTCCTCAGGCAGGCGAGTTGTGGCCCCGACCAGTCGGAAGTCTGCAGGCAGGCCTCGTTGAAAAATTTCATGGATGTATTGGGGAACGCTGGGATCGTCTGGGCTGTAGTAGGCACTTTCCAAGAATACTTTTCGATCTTCTAGCACCTTCAATAGTTTGTTCAGCTGTATAGGGTGGAGCTCGCCGATCTCATCTAAAAAGAGGATACCACCGTGGGCCCGGGTGACAGCTCCAGGTTTGGGCTGGGGAATGCCTGCCATGCCCATGGCACCAGCACCCTGATAGATGGGATCGTGGACTGAGCCGATGAGGGGATCGGCAATTCCTCTGTCATCGAATCTGGCGATTGTAGCATCTAGTTCTACAAAGCGGGCTTGGGGCCGAAAAGGGGAGCTGGGGTTCTGTTTTGCTTCCTCCAAGACAAGTCTTGCAGCTGCGGTTTTCCCCACCCCAGGGGGGCCATAGATGAGCACATGCTGGGGATTAGGGCCACAGAGGGCAGCCCGCAGGGCACGGACTCCATCTGCCTGGCCGATGATCTCTTGGAATTTTGTGGGCCGGGTGCGCTCGGATAATGGTTCGGAGAGGCTAATGGATCGCAACCGTTCCAGGCGTTCCAGTTCTCTTTTGGCTTCCTTATCCACAGCCCAGCGGCTGGTTTGCTGTGCCCGGAGCAAGTTCCAAAAATAAAGGCCAATTACAATGGCAAAAAAGAGGTTAATCATACCGAAGATGTTGGTGTTCATTTCTCCATCCTCCCTTCGCCTTTATTATGGACCTGGGGAGGGTGGTTTATCCCGAGGGAGTGATCCCAAAAAAAAGAGACGGCCTAGGCCGTCTCTTCCTTTTTTTCCCGTTTGCGTTGATGAATCACCTGTGGCTCTTGAGAACCTTCTACCACCTGGGGGGTGATGATGCAGCGCTTGATATCGGTCCGAGATGGGATCTCGTACATCAAACTGAGCATGATCAG
>ENA-UOOE01003270-UOOE01003270.1-fermentation-metagenome-genome-assembly--contig:-NODE-3270-length-10447-cov-25.330831_pt1 | contig 10447 bp, 11 predicted proteins | sample MGYA00245776_ERZ724021 | MGnify/ENA primary metagenome ERZ724021 (study PRJEB28704, sample SAMN03018321) | fermentation metagenome | biome: anthropogenic terrestrial biome; feature: soil...
CTGGACGCACGTCCGGTTTGAAAGACCCATCCAATTATCAGGATGCTCTGGATATTCTCCGGACGCTGCCCGCTGAACCGGAAGAAACCTGCGCCGTGCTGGAAGGGGGTGAAATTACTTGCGGGCAAATTGAACGCTTTGAAATCTATGCAAATGCTCTGCTGATATCGGTATCTCTTTCTGATATTCGGAGGCCCTATCCGGTTTCCGAAATCGGAAAAACGCTTTTTATCGGTCCGGATTGTTACCGAGAAGCTAAAGCTGCAGCAGGCAAATAAACAGGCATTCTATTGAAAGGGGTGATAGGAAAAAAGTGAAGAGTTTCCAAAATCATAAATCATAAAATTACGGAGGTATGAATCAATGTCAAGAAAAATGAAAGCCGTCAACAACGCATTTTCTAAGGCAAAATCAAATTGCTGCACAAGACTGATACAGTTTCGAATCCGTACTGAACAGGCATACACGCCTGGCGGTGTCTTGGACAATAACCGAGGCAGCCTTATGGATGGTATACTCGGTGTCATTATCAGTATAGTCATTGCTCTTATCCTTCTGGAAGCAATGAAGCATTTGTTCAACGTCGATCTTCTTCCAAAGATCACGGACAACATTGACGGGATGTTCGAGTAATGATTCTTTTCCCTGCCGTGCTATTGACCGGATGGATCAATGATTTTATACTGAACCGGCTTTACCGGCCAAAACGATACCCGGCTACGGCAGCTGTCACGGTTCCAGTTTGTGTTATTCTGTGTCACATCACTGACAATTTTTATCTTGCTGTCAAAAGATGTATTTTTGCTCAGCTCCTTATTGCAGCCGGATATATCGACGCGAAGACACAGGAGATACCAGATGAAATCCCACTGGCCCTGCTTTTGGACGGCTTAATCCTAATTGATTTCCGGCAGGCGCTTCCTGGTTTGTTTACAGTTTCCCTGCCGCTTTATTTGCTGGGTCTTTTGTTTACAACTAGTGTTGAGGAAAAACCGGGTACACCGAAAACGCCAAAATGTACAGGAAATCCGGAAGCTAACGACGCTGGACGCACGTCCGGTACTAAGGAAGATCGGGGCAGGGACAACACAGTTAGGCAATCAGGCGTCGGCGGCGGGGACATTAAACTCATGGCGGCATGCGGATGGATTCTGGGTCCTTGTGGCGTGGCTGTCGGTGCTTTTTTCAGTTTTTTAGTGTTAATTCCAGCCTATTTGTTTCAATGGACAAAAGGTAAAAGACATAAGATGAATGCAATGGCACCTTACTTTGCGGCAGGGTGCCTTTTTGCATTCTTCCTTGAATTCAAGAGGTGACAAAACTCATGAAAATACTTCGTAAAAGGACGCTCTTATCTTTGGCGGCTATCCTCATGGCTGCTTTTCTTTGTTTTTATGTGGTGCCAAAGCAAAATATTGCGGCAGGGAAAAGAGTCAGTATCGTCCGCGCCGAAAAAACCATTCCGGAAGGGATGGCAATTACCAGTGACATGGTTCAGCAAGTCAGCGTTGGAGGATATAATCTGCCTAGCAACGTCCTAAAGGATAAAAAGGACGTTGTCGGCAAATATGCCAGCGCGGAATTGCAGCCCGGAGATTATATTCTGAGTACAAAAGTAACAGTCAAAGCAAGTGACTCCTATTTATCCAGTCTGGATGGGAACAAGCAGGCGATTTCCATTCCTATCAAATCATTTGCAGCCGGCTTGTCCGGGAAGCTGCAGTCCGGCGATATTGTTTCCCTTATTGTCGGCAGTTACGGAAATGAAAAGAAAACATTTACGTCTCCTGAACTGCGCTATGTCAAACTGCTTGCTGCAACAAATTCACAGGGCGACGATATGGACACAGTCAAGAGCAAAAAAACAGACAAGGACAGTGATTCCGACAAGGACAAGAAGATTCCGGCTACTTTGACGCTCCTTGTCAATTCCGAACAGGCGAAACTCCTTGTCGATTACCAGACACAGGGGGAACTCTACGCTTCCCTTGTTTACCGGGGAACGGAAGAAAATGCCGAAAAGTACCTGGACGAGCAGGACAGTTATTTTTCGGGAACCGGCGCTCAGCAGGGAGAAACCACTCAGGCAGGAGGTTCCACAGCAAATGGAGGGTAAAGTCATTGCGGTTTGGGGCAGTCCCAGTGGCGGTAAAACACTCACGGGCATTAAACTGTCCTGGAAACTTGCAAAAAGCAAGAAGAACGTGGTGCTTGTCCTGTGCGACAATGAAACACCGATGGTTCCCCTGCTGATTCCCCCCGCGGACACGAATTCTTCTCTTGGCCACCTCCTTGCGCTGCCTGCCCTGACAGAAGTTGACGTATTTCAGCATTTCATTCCGCTGAAACGATCGTTCAGCATCCTCGGGTATCTGCGCGGGGAAAACGAGAATACATATGCGGATTACGGTCCAGAGCGCGCCAAAGAACTGATTTACCTTTTGCGGGACGCTGCCGATTATGTGGTTATCGACTGTTCCCACCATCTGCTGTCAAACGTTCTGACGGCGGTTGCCCTGGAAGTTTCGGATACTGTCCTGCGCGTTGTAAACTGCGGACTGAAAAGTCTGCTCTACATTGAATCGCAGCGCCCCTATCTTCAGGAAACACGGTTCCATTATGAAAATCAGATCAACATTCTCAACCGTGTCACACCATCTCAGGATGTGGATACCTATCAAAATGTGTTCGGCGGAAAAGCATATATCCTTCCATATCTGCCCGAACTGGAGGCACAGTACAATGAATCCCGCCTGCTTGAACCCGTAACCGGGCGGGATGGCAAAAAATACGATTCCAATTTGAATACTATAATCAGGGAGACGATTACCAGTGCGAAATAATGCAGATTTATTTCTCAGCCAGAAAGGAAGCATGGATTTTCCGAAGTTGCTCGAGAAAGTCCAAACCTATTTCTCCGAACATTATAAAATGCTCATGATCGAGGACAAAAGTCCCGATGAAAAGCAGATGAAATCCTATATCCGGCAGTACCTGAAGGAAAACAGCCTGGGTGTAGGCGGAATGTCTGAAGAAGAAACGGTGAACCGATTGTATACTGAAATGGCGGAGTTCTCCTTTCTGACTCCCTATTTGAACGGTGAAATCAAAGATCCTGTCGTTGAAGGGATTGAAATCAATTCATGGGACTGCGTCTGGGTAAAATTTGCCGGCGGCCGGATGGAACGGGCGAAAGGTCAGTTCTTTTCCCCGGCCCACGCAAAGGACGTCATGACGCGCCTGCTGCATCAGTCAAACATCTCTATGGATAATTCCAAGCCGCTTGTGAGAGGGCATTTAAGGAAAAATATCCGCATCACAGTCAACGGCGGAGGCGGAACGCTTGACGACGACGTGGGAATCGCAGCCAGTATTCGGTTTATCAACCCGAATAATCTGACACGGGACGACCTGATCCGCTTTGGCACCCTGACTTCAGAAATGATGGATTTTTTGGTCTATTGTTACCGGTACGGCCTGTCAATGATGCTTGCCGGGGAAACCGACTCCGGAAAAACCACCTTGATGGATATCATTATGTCCCTTGCTGTTCCAAACGACAAAAAGCTGTACACAATTGAAAACGGGACACGGGAAATGGATCTTGTTAAACGCGGCGAAAACCAGAAAATCATCAACAGTGTTGTTCATACGATCACAAAGGAAGCAGATGACCCAAAGCTGGCTATTACTCAGCAGATGCTGCTGGAACACGGAATGACGATGAATCCGGATTATATCTGTATGGCCGAAGTAAAAGGTTCGGAAGCATTTGAAACAATTGAAGCCGCGCTGACCGGACACCCTGTTATCGGTACAACCCACACGGACTGTGCGGAAACAATTCCGGACAGGCTGGTACAGCTGGCTTCTCTGCGGAGCGGTAATTTAAGTGATAAAACGTTGTATTCCATGGCTGTGAAAGCCTTTCCTATCCTGTTTTATTCTGAAAAAATGGCTGATGGTGTCCGGCGCGTCACGGAAATCTGCGAATGCCGGTTAAAAGACGGAAAACCAGATGTTATTCCACTGTGGCAGTATCAGGTACGCAGCAACGAAGAGACCAACGGAAAGACCGTAGTCCATGGGCAGTTCGTGAAGTGCGGCGTCATATCGGAAAAGCTCCAGCAAAGGCTGCGCCGGAAAGGCATCCCGGAATCCCTGCTTCAATCTTTCCTAAAACAGTGAAAAGGAGGAATGAATTTTGAAAATTCTTTGTTTTGGCGCATTCCTGCTGCTGTCTGCCGGTATTCTTGCGCTGTTTCACATCCGCCCGGCTGACTTTATCCGCGGGTGGCAGGACCTTTCCGTATGGATCCTGAAACTGTCCGGAAGAAAAACCAGCATGAAGAAGCAAATCCGGCGCAGCAAAAAGAAAAGACGTTCAGGCGGCCTCCGGGCAGCAATGCGGGAAATAGAATCCGTTTTAAAATTAACCCACCGGACAGAACGGCTCCGGATGTATTCTATGGCTTCGGTTTTTCTCTTTTTTGCAGGGGCCGGGTGTGCGGTCCTCCTGCAAAATTATTTTCTTCTGCCGGTTCTGTCAATCGGTTTTTCATTGCTTCCCTGGCTGTATATCCTCTTTTTTGCGGTATCGTTCCGCAAAAAGCTAAATGAAGAACTGGAAACCGCGCTCAGCATGATAACCGCTTCTTACCTGCGCAGTGATAATATCATTTTTGCGGTGAAGGAGAACATTAATAATATCCACTATCCGATTCGGGAGATTTTCGACAAATTTTTGATTCAATCCGAAAAAATTTCTTCGGATATCCCGCAGCTGCTTGCAGAAATGCGGAACAGCCTGGATAATGACATCTTTCAGGAATGGGTTGACCAGCTGATTCTCTGCCAGGACAACCGGACTCTGAAAAGCACCCTCCAGCCCATTGTGAGCCGGCTCTCTAATGTCCGTGAAGTATCCGGAAAGCTGGGAACATGGATGTATGAACCAATAAAGGAATTTATCAGTATGGCAGCCATACTGGTTTTAAATCCGCTCATTATCCGGATGATGAGCGCGGATTGGTACCGTTACCTGACGCAGCGGCCTGTTGGGCAGATTATTGTTGCGGCCTCGGCTGCCGCGGTGTTTATCTCCCTGATAGCGGCCGTCAAGAAAACGAAGCCGGTCGAATACAGGAGATGAGGAAAAATTGAACTTTACTGTTATTTTGATATTTTTCTTTCTTGCCGCAGGGATTTACCTGCTTTTCAGCGAATTATTCCATATGCCAACCCTTGCCGGCACAAAAGCAGTCTTGAACCTGACCCGGAAGAAAAAAGTTAAATGGCGTGATGCTGTTGTAATCCGGCTGTCGGAAAAACTGGCGAAGCATATTCACTTGGACGCATATAAACGCAGGACGCTTGCAGCCACACTGAAATATGCGGATATTCCGCTTTCTCCGGAAATTTACTATGCGCGTAATATTGTAAAAGCGATTTTCAGGCTTCTGCTGATTATCCCTTTTTCCTTTTTTGTTCCCATTGCCATTCCGGTTGTTGTTCTATGGGCGATCAGCGGGTTTATGGACGGGATGAAATCAGCGGAAAAAATTGTGTCTCAAAAGCGGTCTCAAATTGAAGAGGAACTTCCGCGGTTTGTTTCCACCGCTGCACGGGAATTGGAGTCAAGCCATGACGTGCTGTCTATTCTGGAAGGGTACCGGGAAAGCGCAGGGCCTGTTTTTCGAAGTGAACTGGATACGGTTATCGCCGATATGAAATCCGGCTCACAGGAACAGGCGCTCATCCGGATGGAAGGGCGGGTCGGGAGCGCAATGCTCAGCCAGGTCGTGCGCGGGCTTGTGGAAGTTCTGCGCGGAAACGATGAATCTATGTATTTTTCTATGCTGTCCCATGATTACCAGAATTACGAGATTCAAAATCTGGAAAAGCAGGCAAGAAAACGGCCGGGAGAAATGAAAAAATATTCTTACTTGATGATGATCTGTTTTATTGCCATGTACGTCTACGTTATGCTTGTCCAGGTCTTTGAGTCTTCTGCTAACTTGTTTTAAGAGAGGCGGTATTTTGTGCATCTTATAAAATCCAAACGCGGCGAAATGATGATTACCGCCTGTGTCCTGCTGATGATTGGTATGTTCATATTCGCTTTTGTTTTAAAAACATATCCGGTTTTTAAGGAAGGGCAGCAGCTGAATACTTATGCAGCGGAACTTTGCCGGGTAGCGGAAATTTCCGGGCGTGTCGGAGACGAAACCACGGAAAAAGAAAAGAAATTAAACCAGACAATGCACATTTCCCCGCAGATTGTCTGGTCAAAAACGGGGAAAGTCCAGCTGAATCAGGGAATTGACGTCACCTGTTCCCTGACGGAAAACATCGGCCTGTTCGGCGGAATGGGCTCTTTTCCGGTTACGCTCCGCGGACATGCAACCGGACAGTCGGAGGTGTATTGGAAGGATGATTGATTTACTGCATAATAAACGGGGCAGCATGATTATCTGGGCTCCCGTTATTCTCATTGTGGGCCTGATGTTCGGAACGTCGCTGTTTGAACAATCCCGGCTGACAAGTATTGCGCAGAAAAGCCGTGACGCGGTGCAGGCTGCCATGACGGAAGTCTGCTCGGACAATTCCCCCCGTTTGTACGGCGGATTCCGGGAAGGGTATGCCGGCGGATACAAACTGGAAAACACCAGCACCTGGACGGGAAATGTAACGTCCGGCGATATTCTTTCAAAAGTTGACCGGACACTCGGCACGGCAGGCGGCGTGAAAACGTCAGACGGGAAATTGGTTTATAAAATATCCGATTTTACCGTAAACATTAAAAACAGTTCCCTTGCTCCGGCTGATACGGACAGCAATCCGCAGTTTTCCGGAACCGCCCATTATACGCTGACGGTACCGTTATCCTTCGGCTGGTCTGCGCTTCCTCCAATGGTAACTTCCATAGAAGTAAAATCAGGCTATTCGAAGCAGGGCGAGATCGAAAATGAAGGCAGCACCGGCGGAGATTCCGGAGGGACAAAAGTATCCGGAGTCAAGTTGGAAAACACTTCTATTACTCTGAACAAAGGGGACACGGATGTGCTGAATGCGTCCATTCTGCCGGATGATGCGGAAGACCGGAGCCTTTCATGGGTCAGCACAAATGAAAATATCTGTACGGTTACGCAGACCGGCGCCGTCACCGGCATGAATCCCGGAGAAGCTGCGGTGATGGTGTTCTCCGGCAGTGGGCAGACAGCCCGGTGCGGCGTAACCGTCGTAAGCCCCGTCAATGGGATATCACTGGATAAATCCTCCGTGTCCATGATACAGGGCGCGTCGGAACAACTGAACGCAGCGGTCAGCCCAGACGACGCCAGCAACAAAAACGTATCCTGGGTATCCTCGAATACTTCCGTCTGCACAGTAAGCAGTTCCGGAAAAATAACCGCCGCGGGGGCCGGACAGGCTGTTGTTTCCGTCATGACCCAGGAAGGTGGATACTTCGCCGAATGTGCGGTTACCGTCACAATTCCAGTTTCCGGCATTTCACTGGATAAAACCGAACTGCATATGGCGAAAGGCACGGCGGACAAATTAACCGCCTCCATCTATCCCTCCGGAGCAGCACAGCAGGAGGTCTTATGGGCGTCTTCCAATTCTTCCGTTTGCACGGTTGACCAGAGCGGGAATATTTCGGCGGTTAATGCCGGGACGGCAGTTATCTCCGCAACGTCGAAGAATGGAATGCATATCGCGTCCTGCAAGGTAACGGTAGCCATTCCGGTTACCGGAATATCATTAGACTTATCCAATCTGACATTAATTAAGGGTAAATCTTATGCCCTGCGGGCTACGATTTCTCCGCCTGACGCAACAGATAAGAATATCTCCTGGGTTTCTTCTGATTCGTCGGTTGCCTCTGTTTCCAGCAGCGGAACAGTCAATGCAAATGGGAGCGGCTCCTGTACGGTTACCGCAACGACAGAAGACGGGAGGTTTCAGGCTTCATGCCGGGTAACGGTAGCTGCTCCCGTAACCGGAATTACCTTGAATCCACCTAGTTTGGTATTAAATGAGGGACAATCCCGTTTATTGGAAGCAGCTGTTTCTCCTTCCAATGCAACCAACCAAAACATGATCTGGTCTTCTTCTGATTCGTCGGTTGCCTCTGTTTCCAGCAGCGGAACAGTTTACGCAATCAGCACGGGTTCTTGTACGGTTACTGCCACAACGGAGGATGGCGGATTCAGTGCTGAATGCAGTGTTACGGTTAAACCGAAACTATACCATGTTAATTTGAAAGCTGGTCCTGGCGGATCTGTTTCCGGCGGCGGAACGTATTCAACCGGATTCGCGTGGATAGACGCCAAACCCGATGACGGATACGAATTTAAGCAATGGTCGGATGGAAGCAAGGAGGCATCACGCCTCTTACTCCTTTATAACGATATAACGCTTACAGCAGAATTTTCAAAAATAGATATTGATAATTTATTTACCATTAGAGATCATTATTCTGGTTCTGGCTGGTCTTTTATAAAAGATGGATGTGAAATTGTAGGCTACAGTTCAACAGCCGAGATTCAAAATGTGGTAATACCTTCAGTAATAAAAGGGGAAAAAGTTGTTGCACTGCATTCATCAATAGATGACAACGATCCATGGTACGACGGTATTTTTTACTCAAATCATAATGTTAAAACAGTAACCATTCCCAGTTCAGTCAAATACATTGAGAACAGTGCTTTTTGTGATTGTGATTCAATAACTTCAATAAGAGTCCCCAATACAGTTAAATATATTGGAAGGGCCGCATTTGAGGGTTGCAACTCTTTGTCTTCTATAAACATACCGAACTCTGTAACGAAAATTGAAGAAAGGGCTTTCGAATGTTGCCACGCATTGACTTCAATCAAAATACCAAATTCAGTTACAGAAATTAAAGAAAGTGCTTTCCGTCAGTGTACATCCATATCTTCCATAACAATTCCTGCATCAGTAACATCAGTTGGAAATGGTGCCTTTTGTGAATGGGAATCAAACCAGACCATTTATGTGCATGGAAAATCTTCTCAATCGGAGGCAGATGCTGCATGGGGCAAAAATTGGCGCTATAATGGCTATGTATTTTTCGACACACCAATAAAAGCAAGAATTGTGTACTGTGGTTAGTGTGATATCAGGCAGCCGTAATTTTCACCGGCTGCCTCATTTTATATCAAATGGAAGGTGAAATTTTGAAACTTGTCTATATCTGTTCTCCGCTCCACGGGGACATCAAAAACAACATCCGAAAGGCAGACGAATACTGCGTGTATGCGCTGCATCAGGGCGTTATTCCCCTGGCTCCGCACACTATTTTTACCCGATACCTGGATGACAACATTCCGGAACAGCGCCAGCGCGGCCTTCAGATTGGTACCGAATTGCTGAGACGGTGCGATGAGCTCTGGGTGTTCGGCAAAACCGTTTCGCCCGGCATGACAAGCGAAATCAATACCGCCCAGGTTCTTAAAATCCCGATACGGTGTATACCGGAAACTGAAATTCAAATGAAATTTTCACCTTAAAAACAGGACGAAGCATTTTGATAACTCCACCACTGTCATTCCTCGCATACGGGCTTCTATAATCCGCTCCCGTACTTCTTGTCCCATCACGCTAATCATCTCCACAAGATGGTTTTACCACTGTGAGCTCATTTGTCAAAATCGCTCTAGTCCCAAACGTTGCTTTGTCTATAATCTGAGCGCCATGCCTCTGAAAGAGGCATGGCGCAGTCAATCTTCCCTGATCTTACTTTTTTTCTTACAGTTCAAGACCCCATACAAGCGTATCGTCCAGATACCCCGTTGCCTTAGTCCAGTCCGCATACGAAGTGGCATCGGAGGCAAACGAGTAATCATCCGCCTGATTATAGAAGGTCCAGTCGTCTTTGGTGTTATATGCTCTAAGAGGCTTATTTATCATGATTTTTGTCATGGTTGATGAGACCGCTTAGAGCATTTTACATACAGGAGGGCGCAAACATGGGAAACGGTAAAATTACTCCGCTATATGAACGATTATCCCGTGATGACGAGTTACAGGGCGAAAGCAACAGCATATCCCACCAGAAGCAGATGCTGGAGGAATATGCCCGAAAAAACGGCTTTCCGCGCCCGACCCATTTTACCGACGACGGCATTTCTGGAACCCGATTTGACCGACCGGGGTTTACGGCTATGATGGAGGAAGTCGAGGCCGGACATGTGGAAGCTGTCATTGTGAAAGACATGAGCCGGTTGGGGCGCGATTATCTCAAAGTCGGTCAGATCATGGAAATTCTGCGGCAGAAGAACGTTCGGCTGATTGCCGTCAACGACGGCGTGGACAGCGCCAGAGACGATGATGATTTTACTCCGTTCCGGAACATCATGAAGAGCGTACGTTATTGGGGAACGTCGTGCTAAAAGACTCTCAAAACCTGTAAGACGGCCTA